>ERZ795062.224-NODE-224-length-52479-cov-17.638849_pt1 | contig 52479 bp, 43 predicted proteins | sample MGYA00375146_ERZ795062 | MGnify/ENA primary metagenome ERZ795062 (study PRJEB30191, sample SAMN05720281) | activated sludge metagenome | isolation source: Anaerobic digester | place: USA | collected 2015-07-16 ...
ATGCCATACAAATCATCACGCTGGCGGCTTTCCTTAAGGGGGTGTGAACGGTTACACGTGATCAGTGTTCAATTCGAGCATGGCCATTTGGCTTGTTCTAAGCAGTATTATCGAAACAATACCACCTATCAATAACAAGAAGGCTGTTGGTGGCGCAGGTACTGGTACAGGTAATGTTGATTGAACAGCGAGTCCAAAGCTCGTAATAGCAGGACTTAAACTGCTAATTTCAGCTCCTGTGGTGACGTCCCAACCCCGAATGTTTCCAGCTGATGTCGTTCCATAAATGACGCCATCGCCATACGCCAGTCCAAAGCTCGTAATAGCAGGACTTAAACTGCTAATTTCTGCTCCTGTGGTGACGTCCCAGCCCCGTATGTTTCCAGCTGATGTCGTTCCATAAATGACGCCATCGCCATACGCCAGTCCAAAGCTCGTAATAGCAGGACTTAAACTGCTAATTTCTGCTCCTGTGGTGACGTCCCAGCCCCGTATGTTTCCAGCTGATGTCGTTCCATAAATGACGCCATCGCCATACGCCAGTCCAAAGCTCGTAATAGCAAAACTTAAACTGCTAATTTCTGCTCCTGTGGTGACGTCCCAACCCCGAATGTTTCCAGCTGATGTCGTTCCATAAATGACGCCATCGCCATACGCCAGTCCAAAGCTCGTAATAGCAAAACTTAAACTGCTAATTTCTGCTCCTGTGGTGACGTCCCAACCCCGAATGTTTCCAGCTGATGTCGTTCCATAAATGACGCCATCGCCATACGCCAGTCCAAAGCTCGTAATAGCAGGACTTAAACTGCTAATTTCTGCTCCTGTGGTGACGTCCCAGCCTCGTATGTATCCAGCTGATGTCGTTCCATAAATAACTGCCGCGTGCGTATTAGCAATAATGACAAGTGAAGACCAGATTATAAAATATAATCTAGATAGGATATTATACATGCGTCGTCCATTGGAGTATTAGATCTACTAATAAATTAAAAAAGATGCCGATTTATCTTGAAATTTAAACTTATTGGACTGGTTTGTGAGTTACCCTCAATAAATTTATGCCAAAATTCAACAGAACCTCAATCACTTGTGGAAGCAAAGCCACCCTGAACAGATTCTTCTGCCCGTCTTTGAACCGCTTGTACGTCACGCTTACCTACTACGATTTTATGATATTCCTTGAACATTTCGCGAATAAATGGCGCCATAACAAAATGTGGTGCCATGGGGTCACGTAAGGAGGCTTCATGCTGGAACCAAGTCATAACGATCTCTGGGTCTACATTAGGGATCATGTGGCCAAGCGTGGAACGATCAACACGATCCAGATAAGCAATTGGAATTATCCATGACTTTTCATTCGGAGTTAGCCAACGGGTTGTTCGGTCCCAGAACTGCTGATAGAAAGAGACTGTACCTCCTTTGGCTTCACAAAATAGAGATACTAAAAAAGGATAGCCCTTTGATTTGTCGAGCATGTCCTTGCACTCATCCGGGCCATATCCTGCTTCATTAAACATTTTGAGGGCGACATCATCCGTGAATCGCTCCAAGCGAATCCGACTGGAAATTAAATTTTGCAAAAATTGCTGGAACCCTACATGCGCATTGAATAGATCATCGCGTCCAAGGATCACAATTTTGACTGGGAAGCTTGCCCGTTCTAGCGCAGGAATAAGAGATGAGACGACGAACTCGGATATGGTTTTTCCGAGAATCTCATAGTCGTCAATAACAAGTAAAAGCTTGTTATATGTGTGCTTGAGGCTAGACTTTGTTAACTTAAATCGATCGATCGACCGGGGTTTGGCGAGCATGGCCTCAAGATCAGATAGGTAGAGCTCAGCAGCAAGATTGAATAAATCATGCCGAATTCGCTTTTTAAAGGTTATTCCAAGAACATCTTGGATGGGACCAGGAAGCCAAGATGGATTCACCATGGCTATTGCTGATTCAGCCCAGTCAATTGTGTTTGATAAGTCTTGCTCAAACCCATGATTTTGAATTGTCTCGAAATCAAGATATTCTTTTGTCTTGGGTATCATCTTGTTAAAAAGAGACCCTCCTTCGAAGAGTTGCCTAAAGATTTCTTTGGCCTGCTTTCCTAAATTGCTTTGCTTAAGTTCTTCGTCAAGCGCCTCAGAAAGAGCTCTATGTTGTCTCGCCAATTTTCTTATCTGAGGAAAAAAATCTTCTGTTGAACGACCTGCATATATTTTTTTTGGACAAAATTTGTTGTCGAGAAGTTGAATAAAATTCCCAAGAGAGTTTGCATCTGAACCATCGACACGAATTTCGAGCCAACCATTCTTATGAAGTTGAATGTCACTTAGGACCGAGTTAAGGAGGTAGCTTTTTCCTACACCACCGTACCCAGATACTCCAAGAATCAACGGTTTATTAGCACCCCGAGATTCCAGCAACCATTTACGGACAATCTCACTCTCAGTGGCCCTCGAACTGGTAATCGACTGTGACACACAACCCCCTTAATCAATTAATCAATTGGTAAATGAGGCGAGGGAAACGCTGAATTAAATCTTTCGCCAGCAAGTTGGCTCCTAAAACCCAATGAATTCGTAAGATCCAGCTACTGGCGATGCAATAGATAGCGAATCGATCAGTGTTTCCCTAGGAGAAGTTAAAACACCTTTCGCCACAGCAGCACAACGTCCAAGCTCACTGGCGGCAATGGAGCGCAGCGGAATTGCCGTCCGGTGGAGCGCCTTGTTAGCGGAACATTGGCGATTAAGTGCCAACTGCTTTTTGAACATGAAATGTAGCTAATTCTTTTAACGTAAACGAATTGTTTCCCTTTAATGTTTCTTCAAGATCGGCGTATTTATCAAACCAGCTATCATCAAGTGGGTAAAAAGTTTTAACGTACTCTGTTCCTGTTTTAATAATCGCCCTAGCTTTGCGATCTCTAAAGTCAGTTAAAAGCACATCGTAAAGGTCTTTGCTCACCTTTCTTGTTTTTTGCAACCGAATTGTGCTCGCTGGCTCATAATAAACTCTATCCCTATCAGGGTTCCTCTTCTGCTCACCACCTTTTGCATAGTACCAATACTCTTTAACTTTTCGCGCTTGGTTGGCAATTCCATATCTAATAGCAAGCGATTCATTCCCGTGTTTGCCAATTTGATATGTATATGGTGTAGTTTGTTGATCACCATCTCGGTGCTGTTGGCGTTCGTATTCTTTTCTTCGTTTCTCAGCCTCTTCTCGTTCCTGTTTTGCTTTGGCTTCTGCCTCTTCCTGCTCTTTTCGCTTTAGATTCTCCTCAGCCTCTTTTGCCTTCCGCTCTAGATAAGCTCGTTTTGCCTCGGGGTTAATTGCATGGTAAATACTACGAATTACAACATACAAGATCCAAGACCCAACGATAGGCAATACTACATAGATGAATATAATGTACAGCGCAGCGCCGATCGATTTAAGCACCGCACCTATCAGCCCAAGAATCAACAGCACCGCTATGAACTGCCACATTACTTGCTACTCCTTTTGACAGCCATCACGGCGCTCTCTTGTACTTTTCACGATCTGGCTGATAAATGATCTTGGAAAATAGCTGCCCGACACCATTTATTCTCATGAAAAATGGTCCTGCCTCTAATTTAACCCTCTCCCAATCATGTTTGAGCAGTAGAGTTATTCTTTCTGAGAACTCGTCAGCACACTCACTTTCTCTGCCCTCAACTGGCAGTTTTATACAACCAATAATCTCCCTATCATCTATATCGTTTGGGTTGAGTAGCGCTGCGAACTCCGCTCTATGTTTATTGAGTGATTTTTTATCTCGCGAAATCAGTGCATCGTGAACTGAAAGAGCATTATTTCTGATTTTTTTGCGCCACGTTCTACGATCCTGTGTAATGTTTTCAATGCTGATTTTTCTCTGAGCAGTCCAAAAGGCTACAGCAGCAGCAACAATCGCCGCAATAACCGTTGAAGTAAGTAATGCTCCCATTGTCTCCTTCTCAAGCTAACTTTGTTTTCGAGAGACAGGTTTGCTGCAGAACTCCACCCACCGCTCCCTAAATTGGCGGAGGCGACTGCGCTACAAGCGGCTTGTAGCCTGGCTTTCGGACAACTGAACTGTGATTATATACAGCATCAAACACCCGTGAAAAGCAGCACCGAAGCTTTGCCCCCGCTGAAGTCCGCGAAGGTGCTCGACCCGCTGCACGAGCGCATTTGCTGTTGGCACTGCAGCATACGCACGCAGGAGGCATATGTCCATTGGGTTCGTACCTGCATCTGCTTCCACGGCCTTCGGCACCCGGCGACGCTCGGCGGTGGCGAGGTAGTAGCCTTCCTCTCCTGGCTTGCCAACACGCGGAACGTGGCCGCATCAACGCACAAGCAGGCTCTTCCGGCCTTGTTGCTATTCTCCGGCAAGGTGCTCGGCGTCGAGTGGCCAGGGATGACCGGGAGGGGTCGGCCACTCAGCAGGCGACGTCCGTCTGTGGTTCTGAACCCGGACGAAGTGGCGCGCATGTTCTGCTTTCTTGAAGGGGAGCACCGACTGTTTGCTCAATTGCTGGATGGCACAGGCTTGCGCATCAACGTGGGTCTGCGGTTGCGATTGAAAGACCTGGATCTTGGGCGCAGCACGATCGACATCGGTGCAGGCGTGGAGTAATCCGGCGTGTCATGCGCCAGGCGCAGCGCCTGGCGGGAGTCGGCAAGCCGGCTCGCAAGGAGGCCAGCTTTCTTGCCCGCGTCTCATCGGAGGCGCCGGCCAGCGCAGCTATCGCGCCGGTAAGCCCCTTGCCGTTGCCGGCACACGCCAGGATGCGTATGCTTCCAGGTCAGGCCGCTGCCGCACGGGTGGCGCGATCGCTCGGGGGGGGCTCATGAACCTGGAAAAGGTGGTTTTCGGTTTCTTTATCGTGCTCGCGGCAACCTTGAACTTCGGTTTCTTCATCGGCGAGATCGACCAGCCGAGGCATCATCATGTTTATGAGCTGTTTGCCGCGATCGTCGTCAACCTGATCGCCACGGTCCTCAAATTCGGTGACAGGACGCAGATCGGCGCGGTGCATCTGTCGACCAGCCTGGTCGCCGATCTGCAACTGGTGGCGGCGGCCTGTGTGTGGGCGATCGCCGTGCATGTCACCGGCGAGGGAATGTCCGCGGATGTCACGACCAGCGTGGTTTCGCTGAGCGGCGGCGCGCTGTTCGCCAACGTCGTCTCGGTGGTGCTGCTGATCGCGGAAACCGTGATGTTGCGGCGCTGACGCGCGCTGCACCGCGAGCCGCGCGGCCATGAACGCCAGCGTCTTCTTCCTCGCCCTGCGGCGGATGCGCGCGCCGCTGATCGTGCTGATCGTCATCTACGCGGTGTCGACGCTGGGGCTGACGCTGATTCCGGGCATCGACGCGGAGGGTCGGCCGGCGCCGCCGATGAGCTTTTTCCACGCCTTCTATTTCGTCAGCTATACCGCCAGCACCATCGGTTTCGGTGAGTTGCCGGTGGCCTTTTCCGAGGCGCAGCGGATGTGGGTCACGGTGGTCATCTTTCTCTCGGTGATCGGCTGGTCGTACTCGATCATCAGCCTGCTGTCGCTGGTTCAGGACAAGGGTTTTCAGCAGGTGTTGCTGACCGCGCGCTTCGTGCGCCAGGTCAGGCAACTCGGCGAACCGTTCTACATCCTCTGCGGTTGCGGCGAGACCGGCCTGCTGATTTCGCGCGCCCTCGACCGCGACGGCCTCCGGGTGGTCGGTATCGAGCGCAACGAAGCGCGTCTCCAGGAACTCGAACTCGAGGATTTCGCCGCCGACGTCCTTCTGCTGTGCGCCGATGCGGCGCAGCCGCAGCAGTTGTTGATGGCCGGGCTGCAGCATCGCAGTTGTCGCGGCGTGCTGGCGGTGACCGACGACGACGCGGCCAACCTGGCGGTGGCGATCGCCAGCCGCCTGATCAATCCCCGCCTGATGGTCGTCGCGCGCGTCGCCAGTCCTGCGGTCGAGCGCAACATGATGTCCTTCGGCACGCACTATGTGGTCAATCACTTCGAGCGTTTTGCCGACTATCTGGCGCAGGCGATCAAGTCGCCGAACTGGTACCGCCTGGTCGATCTGCTGACCGGCCTGCCGGGCCAGGAGGTTCCCGAACGCCACGATCCACCCGCCGGCGACTGGGTGGTCTGTGGTTACGGTCGCTTCGGGCAGGCGGTGGTGCGCAATCTCGAGCGGCACGGCGTAAACCTGACGGTGATCTCGCCGGAGGCGCAATTGCCGATCGCCGTTGAGCATGTCGTGGGGCACGGCACCGAGGCCGAGCCGCTGCGCCAGGCGGGCATCGCGACGGCGGTGGGCATCGTCGCCGCCAGCGACAACGACACCAACAACCTGTCGATCGCCATGACCGCCAAGGAGGTGAACCCGAAGCTGTTTGTCGTCCTGCGCCAGAACCGCGTCGCCAACGAGGTCCTGTTCGACGCCTACGACGCCAATTTCACGATGGTGCCGTCGCGCATCGTGGCCCGCGAGTGCCTGGCGCTGATCACCTCGCCGTTGTTGAGCCACTTTCTGCAACGGGTGCGGAACTGGCCGGACGCGCGCGCCGCCGTCGTCGCCCGACAACTCGAGGAACTTTGCGGGAATCGTGTGCCGCTGGTCTGGGGCGTGCGGCTGAACGCGGCGGAGGCGCCGGCGGTGCACAAGCTGCTGATGATGGAGCAGGGGGCGATGGCCCTCGGCATGTTGCGCCGCGATCCGGCGGCGCATCAGGACTTCCTGCCGCTGCTGCCGCTGCTGCTGGTGCGCGCGGGGATCGACCATGAGCTACCCGCGGCGGCGATGCCGCTCGAACCCGGCGACCATCTGCTGTTTGCCGGGACGCGCGCGGCCAGGTTCGCGCAGAACCTGACGCTCGACAATCGCAACGTGCTGGACTATGTGCTCACCGGACACGACGCGCCGGGCTGGCTGTGGCGTCTGCTGAGCCGGCCCGCGCAGCGCCGGCAGCGCGCGCCGCGCTAGACGCGGCAGCGCTGGCCGTCGCCGCGCCTGGCGTGCCGTTCAGTCGCCGCTGCCGCCGCGCACGTCGAACTCGACTTTCCAGTGTTGCGGGCCATCGTGTGGCAGGGCTTCGAGTTCGAGTGTGCCGGCCTCGGTGACGCGCGCCTGCAGCCTGACGCGGACCACTTCGCCGGTGGCGCGGCCTTCCGCCGGCAGGGTGGTCTGGATCTCGTCGAGTTCCTGGAGTTCGTCGGGCGCCCAGTCCTCGAGCAGCGTGCCGACCTCATCCTGGCGGCGGACCGACGAGCCGAAGAAGCGGAAGCGGACCTGCTCGCCGACGACCAGACCGAATGCCTGCGTCGACACCGCGGCCTCGCTGCCTTCCTCCATGCCGAAGGGCGCCAGGCACAGGGCCTGCACCGGCGGTTGCAGACCGGGCACTGCGGGCATCACCGATTCGACCGCGACGTAGTAGGAACGGGCGGTGCCGCCGCGGATGCGCACGCCCTGGCCGCGGCGGACGTAGCCGTAGTAGGCGGCGCCGCGAGCCACCGCCAGGTCAAGGTCGGCGCCATCGAGCAGACGGGCGGCCGGAGCACCCTCGGCGGCGAGCCAGGAATTGACCGTCGTCAGCGTGCGTTCGGCGAGCAGTTCGGACTTGAAGACGCCGCCATTGAACAGCACCGCGGTGGGATGCAGAAAGGTCGCGTCGTCCGGCAGGCGGCCGCTGAAACCCTCGAGGTCGGCCGTGGCGGCGACCTGCCGGGCGAGGAAAGCGGCCAGATGGCGAGTGACCGCGGCATCCTGCGCGTAGGGCAGACCGAGTTGCGTCAGGCCGCCACGGCCCCGTCCCTGTGGCCGGTCGGCGATGGCCGCCGGCGGGAAGAAACCTTCGAGCAGCGTCGCCGCGAGTTCGGCACGCGTCAGTTCGCTGCGGGTCGATCCGCCGATCAGCCTGGCGCCGCGGCTGGCGATCACCAGTGGTACCGTGAGCACGTCCGGATCGCTGAGCATCGTCTCCTTGGCATTGCGGCAGGCGTGCGTCAGCGCCCGCAGTTGCCAGGCGTCGAGTTTCTGGCCCTGCGCGGCGAGCTTGCCGGCGACGGCATAGGCCAGGGCCAGATCCATGTTGTCGCCGCCGAGCAGGATGTGCTCGCCGACGGCGACGCGGTGCAGTTCGAGCGTGCCGTCGCGTTCGAGGACGGCGATCAGCGAGAAGTCGCTGGTGCCGCCGCCGACATCGACGACCAGGATGATGTCGCTCGGTCGCACCTGCTTGCGCCAACCGCCGGCGCTCTTCTCGATCCAGCTGTACAGCGCCGCCTGCGGCTCTTCGAGCAGGAGCATGCGCGCGCAGCCGGCGGCACGGGCCGCTTCGGCGGTCAGTTCGCGCGCCGCCGGGTCGAAGGACGCGGGGATGGTGACCACGATCTCCTGATCGACGAACGGGGCCGCGGGCTGCGCCTGATCCCAGGCGGCGCGCAGATGGCTCATGTAGCGCAGCGAGGCTTCGAGTGGCGACAGACGCGCCACTTCCGGCGGGGCGTCGTTGGGCAGGATCGCCGCGCGGCGGTCGACGCCGGCGTGACAGAGCCAGCTCTTGGCGCTCGATACCAGTCGGATCGGCGTTGCCGCGCCGCGGCTGCGCGCCATCTCGCCGACCGCGTAGTCCTGTTCGGCGGTCCACGGCAGGTTCAGATCACCCGCCGCCAGTTCGCTCGGATGCGGCAGGTAGATGAACGAAGGCAGCAGGCCGAGGGCCTCCACCGCGCCGGGGGCGGTCAGTTGCGGCACCGGCAATACGCCCTGGACGACTTTTTCACCGTCGCAGGCGGCGATGTCGACGTAGGACAGGGCGCAATGCGTGGTGCCGAGGTCGATGCCGATCGAAAATTGTGGCTCGCTCATAGTTCCACCTCCGCCGGCGCGACAATGCGCAGCTCATGGCTGCCGGTGAGTTTGGGCAGGCGGGTGTCGACCACTTGCCAGCCGCGGTGGGTGATGCTGCCGTGGAACGGCGGATTGCCGACGACGTTGCCGGTGACACGGATCGCCGTGGCATCAAAGCCCTCCGGCAGCGTGATCCGGCTGCCTTCGGCTTCGTCGCGGACCGGGCTGATCGTGAAGTTGTCACGCAGGACCTTGCGGCAGCCCTCGTGTACCACCCGCGCCGCGGCGCCGACATCGGCGTCGGCATAAGCGGCGACGTCTTCCTGAATGAAATCGATGAAGCGCGCCTCGCGCTGCAGCAGGCCGAGCAGTTGCAAGGCGCCGTCGGGGGGGGCTTCCTTGAGCGGCACGGTGGCCGCCCGGGGTGCCGGCGCCGACGCCGATGGCTCGGCGCGTTGCTCGCCGGCACGCAGGGCCTGTACGCTGGCAGCGAAGCGGGCATCGGAGAGGATCGAGAAAAAGGTGCCGAAGGCAAGGGAGATTCTGCTCAACAAGGATGGATTGGCTTGTTTCATGGAATGGTCCTGGTTCTACCGCCGAAGCGGCTCGGTGAGGTGTTGTCGGACTCGGCTGCTGGCGCCTGGATTGCAGGCGAGCGGCGCGGCGGAACTTCCTGGACGCGGGGCGCCAGCGCGCCGTGATTGCGCAGGCCGGGCAGCAGCGGCAGGCGGGGGCACGCCAGCCGGGGACGCCGCCGGCTTGGAAGGCGATCCGCGAATGCTCCCGCGGGCGCTTCTGTTGCAGCGCAATATAAACCATTTTTCGGGATTGGGGTAGAGCCGGCACGCCGTCCGGATCGCCCGGTCTGGCCTGCGGGCGCGCTCAAGTGGCGTCGCCGGCCTTGGCCGTCGCCGCGCGTGCGGCCAGGTGTCGGACAAACCAGTGCGCCGTCTCACGCGCCACGCAGGCGAACTCAGCGGCGGAATCGGGTTGCTCGCCGCTTGCCGGCAGCAGCTTGAGTTCCTTGTCGCAGCGCAACTCGCGCAGGGCGCGTCGATTGCTTGCCGCGACGCGTTCGTCGTCGGCGGCGACGAGCACGAGCAGCGGCGAGGTCAGCGAACGCAGGTAGAGCATGCCCGCCAGGTCGATCAGGCCACCCCGGCAAACCACTGCGAAGATGTCATGGTCACGCACGGCGGCGGCCCGCAGCGCCACCGGCGAGCCGTCGCCGCTGGCGCACAGGCCGATCGGCAGCGTCGGCAGTTCGCCAAGCAGCATCCGTTGCTTGAGCAGCGTCAGGCCGTCGATCAGGCGCCTGGCGAGCAACGAGACGTTGTGGTGGATGTCGGCGAAGCGGTCCTCGGCGGGGGTCAGCAGGTCGAGCGTCAGGGTACCGACGCCGGCATGCTGGAGGACCACCGCCAGGGCGTCGTCGCGGGCCTCGGGTTGCCGGCCGGCATGCGCGAGAACGACCAGCCCGGCGAGTTGCGCGGGCAGGGTCAGCAGGCCGCGCAGCGTCGCCTGCCCGCTGTCGATGCTGATCGGCGTGTCGCCGGGGAAAGCAAGCGGGTCGGTCAAGGACGCACCAGCCTGACCGGCACGCGCCGCGGCCCGAAAGGTTTTCCGAAGCGGGCGAAATGGCCGGCGATGGTCGTGCCGCAGTGCGGGCAGCAGCCGTTGCTGGGCAGGTCGTAATGGCGGATGGCGTACCAGTCGCGTTCGATCAGCGCCGCCTGGCAGCCGGGGCAGAAGGTGGTGCCGCCTTCGCTGTCATGCACGTTGCCGGTATAGACGTAGTGCAGCCCGGCGTCGAGGGCGATGTGCCGCGCCTGGGTCAGCGTCGAAGGTGGCGTCGGTGGCAGATCCTGCATTTTCCAGTCGGGGTGAAAGGCGGTGAAATGCAGCGGCACATCCGCTCCCAGTTCGCCCGCCACCCAGTCGGCGAGCGCCTTGATCTCGGTCGCTGAATCGTTGCGCCCGGGAATCAGCAGTGTCGTGATCTCCAGCCAGCAGTTCGTCTCGTGGTGGATGTAGGCGAGGATGTCGAGTACCGGTTGCAGATGCCCCCCACAGAGTTTGAAGTAGAAGTCGTCGCTGAAGGACTTCAAGTCGACGTTGGCGGCGTCCATCACGGCGTAGAACTCGCGCGCCGCCTGACGATGGATGTAGCCGGCAGTAACCGCTACCGTCCGGATGTCCCGCGCACGGCAGGCGACGGCGGTGTCGATGGCGTACTCGGCGAAGATCACCGGGTCGTTGTAGGTGAAGGCCACCGACTGGGCGCCGTAGGCGACGGCGGCAGCCGCGATGCCTTCCGGGCTGGCCGCGTCGAGCAGGCGGTCCATGTCTTTCGACTTCGAGATGTCCCAGTTCTGGCAGAATTTGCACGCCAGGTTGCAGCCGGCGGTGCCGAACGACAGAATCGACGAGCCGGGGAAGAAGTGGTTGAGCGGCTTCTTCTCGATCGGGTCGATGCAGAAACCCGAAGAGCGGCCGTAAGTGGTCAATACCATTCGGCCATCCACGTTCTGGCGGACGAAGCAGGCGCCGCGCTGGCCGGCATGCAGGGTGCAGTCGCGCGGGCAGAGGTCGCACTGGATGCGCTCGCCTTCGATCGCGTGCCACCAGCGACCGGGGTGGGCGGACTCGGGCACTTTCGGCGAAGCGTCTAGGTCTCTTGCCATTTTCTTGCTCCGTAACGTGCCAGCGCGATCTGTTCGTGCCAGAAATCGGCGGGCAGGCCTGCCTTGAGCTTCAGTTGGGCGACGAACTGGCGGGGTTCCGGGAGGGACTTCCAGACCTGCGGCAGAAAGGTCGCACGGTGCCTGCCGTAGCTCAGGATCAGGCCGTCGATGCCGGGTCGCAGGCGGCTCAGGGCATCGGCCTCGCTGACCACGGGGAAGGGCTCGGCGGGGGTCAGCAGCGAGACTTCGACACGGGTGCGAGAATACTCATCCTTTTCCAGCGGTGGAAAGCGCGGGTCGCGAAATGCCGCGGCGATCGCGTTTTCGGCGACGTCGATCACCAGTGGGCGCTGCGCTTCGAGGCTGCCGATGCAGCCCCGCAGTTGTCCGCGTTGTGTCAGGGTGACGAAAGTCGCTCCCGGTTCGGCGAGTTCCGCGAGCGTGCCAACCGGGCTTGCCGTGAGCCCGAAGCGTTTGCCGATGGCGTTGCGTGCAGTCAGCAGCAAGGCCTGGCCGAGAGCGTCAGTGGGCATTCCCGGACTCCGCGCTGAAGGTGAAGGCGCCGTAGCCGACGACCCGCGACCGGTCGCCGGCCGTGTCGCCGGAATTGCGCAGGTCGATCATCCGGGCGTGCAATCCGTGCCGCCGCGCGGCCAGCAGCAGGCCATTGACCGGCGTCGCGCCGCAGGCCTGCTGATGGTCGAGATGCGGATCGAGCGCGAGGATGTGGCGGGCCGTGTCGCCATCGATCGCGCGCGCGGCGGCGTAAGGCAGGTAGTGCGACAGGTCGGAACTGATCACGATCAGCGTCTCGTCGCCGCCCCACAGGCATTCGAGCACCTCTGCCACCGCTGCCGCCGAGGTACGGCCGACGGCCAGCGGCACCAGCGCAAACGTGGTCAGCACGGTCTGGAGAAACGGCAACTGCACTTCGAGGGAGTGCTCGGGGGCATGCGCGGCATCGCTGACCACCACCTGCGGCAGATGCGCGATGGCCGCCAGCGCCTCCTGATCGACCGGGATCTCGCCCAGCGGCGTGGCAAAGGAGGTCGCCGCGGGTACTGCCAGCCCGTTGACCGCGACGCGGTGCGTCGGGCCGAGCAGGAGCACGCGCTGCACGCTGTCGCGCCAGTCCGCGAGCAGCGCATAGACGCTGGCCGCGATCGGGCCCGAATACACGTAGCCCGCATGCGGCGCGATGATCGCCTTGGGACGCGGGCCGGGTGGGTGTGGCGGGTGCGCCAGCAGGCGTCGCAGGTCACTTGCCAGTTCGGTCGACGATCCAGGATAGAACATGTTGGCGACTGCCGCCGGACGGATGCGTGGTGTCGATTGGGTCATCTTCCTGCTCCTTGAAGGGTCGTGCTCGGGGGGCGCTGCTGGCCATGCCGGCGCCTTTGGTGCGTGCCTGCCGGCATTCGCTGCCGTATTGCCTTAAAATTAGCCCATGCTACGCTACTTCGCAATCGTTCCCGCCGCCGGCACCGGATCGCGCTTCGGCGGCGAGGCGCCCAAACAGTATCAACTGCTCGCCGGGCGACCCATGCTCCAACACAGCCTGGCCGCTTTATGCCGCTGCCCATTCATTGAGCGCGTCTGGGTGGTGCTGTCGCCGGAGGATGTCTGGTGGCGGCAATACGATTGGACCAGCCTGGGCTACAAGCTGGAAATCCTGTTCTGTGGCGGCGCCACACGTTCCGAAAGCGTGGCCAACGGCCTGCGCGCGGCGGCAACGGCGGCACAGGACGACGACTGGGTGCTGGTGCATGATGCCGCACGCCCCTGTCTGTCGCAGGCGATGCTTGCTGCCCTCTACGATGAACTCAGTGACGATCCGGTTGGCGGCCTGCTCGCCGTGCCGGTGGCTGACACGCTGAAACGTTCCGACGCCGCGCAGCGCGTGGCGGGTACCGAGTCGCGCGATGGCCTGTGGCAGGCCCAGACGCCGCAGATGTTCCGCTACGGCCTGTTGACCCGGGCGCTTGAAGAGCATGTCACCGGTACCGACGAGGCGTCCGCGATCGAGGCGTCAGGTTTCAGACCGCGGCTGGTGCGCGCCGATGCCAGCAACCTGAAGGTCACTTACCCGGACGACCTGCGGCTGGCGGAAACCATCCTGCAGGCGAAAACGCGGGTGGACAAATGATCCGCGTCGGACAAGGCTGCGACATTCATGCCCTGGTGCCCGGACGCCGGATGATCCTCGGCGGAGTTGACATCGCGCACCACTCCGGCCTGCTCGGTCATTCGGACGCCGATGCCTTGCTGCACGCGATCACCGATGCCTTGCTCGGCGCGGCGGCGCTGGGCGACATCGGCCGACACTTTCCCGATACCGACGCGCGCTATCGGGGTGCCGACAGCCGCCAGCTGTTGCGCGCCACGGTGGAATTGCTGGCCGCGGCCGGCTGGCGAGTCGGCAACGTCGACGCGACGATCATCGCGCAGCAGCCGAAGATGGCGCCGTATCTGCCGCAAATGGTGGCCAACATTGCGGCCGACCTGCAGGTGCCGGCGGGTTGTGTCAACATCAAGGCCAAGACGGCGGAACGACTCGGCTTTGTCGGACGCGCCGAAGGGGTGGCGACCGAGGCGGTGGTGCTGATCAGCGGTGAGCCGGTTGAGGATCGCGGCGGCACGCGTCCCTGAATCAGATCGCTGTCCTCAATGCTGGTGATTTCCATGCCCATCGGCGGCCGCTGTGAGCAGCGGCGTAAACCGCGCTTGCTCGGCTTTCGCGCTTGCGAAAGTGACTGACACGACGACCTTCATCTGGGGATCGGATGCGTATCTGCCGATCCCTGTCAGCTTGTTGTCGCCGGACGGGGCCAACGGTACCGTGATTTTCGATTTCGCGGCCAGAATCATGGCTGTACCGGTGGCTCCGGCCGAGGGGACTTTCTTTTCGCCATGGTCGGTGAGATAGACCGTGACCGGGTTGTCTTTGGCTTCCTTGCTGTCCTTGGTGACTACCAGCTCCAAATGGTAGCCGCCGGCCATGCGGAGCTGGCCGCCGTTGGGTCCACTGATTTTGTCGAGAGCGCCGTCGTCATGGGCGAACGCGCCGCTGCCGACGAACATCAAAGCAGTAGCCATGGCCAGGCTGGAAATCAGGGTGCGTTGCATGGGTTCTTCCTCACAGGGCAGGGTTAAAAGGACTCTTTCGCTTTTTCGGCCAGCAAGCGTTGCAGGGGTTTCTCACCGAACAGCCAGAACATGACCGGCGTCAGCAAGGTGTCGAGCAGGGTGGAACTGATCAGTCCGCCAAAAATCACTACCGCTACCGGATGCAAAATTTCCTTGCCCGCGGCGTCGGCGGCGAGCAGTAGCGGCGTCAGGGCGAAAGCTGCGACCAGTGCCGTCATCAACACCGGAGTTAGCCGCTCCAGCGAGCCGCGCACAATCATCTTTCGCCCGAATACCTCGTCCTCGAAAGCACACAGGTTGATGTAATGGCTGATCTTGAGAATTCCGTTGCGGGTGGCGATGCCGGTCAGCGTGATAAAGCCGACCAGGGCGGCCACCGACAGCGGTTGACCGGAGATCCACAAGGCCACCACCGAGCCGACCAGCGCGAGTGGCACGTTGCCCATGATGATGGCCGTCAGCACCGCCGAACGGTAACGGCTGTAGAGGACCAGGTAGATCATGGCCAGCGACACCAGCGCCAGCAACGCAATCAACCTGGCGGCTGCCTCCTGGGCCTGGAACTGCCCCTCGAGCATCGGGAAGTAGCCCTCCGGCATCGATGTTCGGTCGATCTCGGAGCGGATCGCGGCAATGATGCGGCTCATGTCGGAACCATCGGTGTTGGCCGAAATCACGATGCGCCGGCGCGTGTTTTCCCGGCCGATCTGATTCGGGCCGTCACCATCCTCGATCGTGGCAAGGCTTGAGAGCGGCACCCGACCGGTCGGCGTCTCGATCAGCAGGTTCTCCAGGCCGCGTTCGCCGCGGACTTCTTCCGGCAGGCGCAGGGTGAGGTCGAAACGGCGATTGCCTTCCAACACCTGGCCGACCCGTTCGCCGGCCAGCAACTGTTCGAGCCGCTGCAGCAGTTCGCCGGAGGTGATGCCGTAGCGCGCGGCGGCGTCATAATCGACGCGGATTTTGTACTGCGGGATCAGGACCTGCTTTTCGATCTGCAGATCGGTAATCCCGGGTGTTCTGGCCAGCCGCTCCCTGAGGTCGCCGGCCAGCCCGCGCAGGGTATCCAGATCGTCACCGAAGATCTTCAGCGCAATCTGCGCCCGCACACCGGAAAGCAGATGGTCGAGGCGGTGCGAAATCGGCTGCCCCACACTGACCACCGCCGGCAGGCCGGAGAGGCGCTGGCGAATGTCGGCGATGATCGCCTCGCGGCCGCGGTCCGAGGCTTTCAGGTCGACCTCGATCTCGGAGGAATGGACGCCTTCCGCGTGTTCGTCCAGTTCTGCCCGACCGGTCCGGCGACCCACTTCGGTGACTTCCGGCACCGTCAGGAGCAGGTTCTCCGCTTGCGTGCCGATGCGATTCGATTCGGCGAGCGAGGTGCCTGGATTGAGCAGCACGCTGACCGTCAGGGTGCCTTCGTTGAACGGCGGCAGAAAGGATTTCGGGAAGAAGGGGATCGCTGCCAGCGCCATCGCCACGCTGATTGCCGCACCGGCCAGCAGGAGTCGGCCACGATCAAACGACCAGTTGAGCAGGCGTTCGTCCCACGTTTTGAGCCGGGATACCAGGGCACTGTCGCCGTGAGCGATGTGCTTCATATTCGGCAAGAGGTAGTAGCACAGCACCGGGGTAACCGTCATAGCCACCACCATGCTGGTCAGAATGGAAACGATATAGGCCACCCCGAGCGGCGTGAACAGCCGCCCCTCAATGCCCGGCAGAGCAAAGAGCGGAATGAACACCAGGACGACGATCAGCGTGGCATAGACGACACCCGAGCGCACCTCCTTCGAGGCAGCGGCAATGACTTCCAGTGCCGGCTTCGGATCGGGCAGGCTGCGGTTCCTGCGCAGGCGGCGCAGGACGTTTTCCACCCCAATCACCGCATCGTCGACCAGTTCGCCGATGGCAATCGCCAGTCCGCCGAGCGTCATGGTGTTGATCGACAAGCCGAAGTCGTGGAAGACCAGCACCGAGAGCAGCAGTGAGACCGGAATGGCGGTCAGCGAAATGAAAGTCGTGCGCAGATTGGCGAGAAACAGGAACAGGATGATGGCCACCATGATGGCGCCGTCGCGCAACGCCTCTTCCACGTTGCCCACCGAGGCTTCGATGAAATTGGCCTGTTTGAAGAGGAACTGGGGTATTTCGACCCCCGGCGGCAGGCTCTTGCCCATCTCGGCCAGGGCTTTTTCGACGGCGCGCGTCAATGCCACCGAGTCCGCCGTCGGTTGCTTTTGCACCGAGAGGATGACTGCCGGCTTGCCCTGGAAACTGCCATCGCCGCGCTTGATGGCCGGCGCAAAGGTGACCGAGGCGACCTGGCGGAGCAGGATCATCTGCCCTTTACGCGTCGCCACCGGCTGGTTCTGCAGGTCTTCGAGCCGGCTGCTGCGGCCGATGTTGCGGATCAGATATTCGCGCCCGCCGGCATCGACAAAGCCACCGGCCGTGTTGCCACCGAAGTTTTTCAGCGCGGCTTCCAGTTCGCTCAGCGTCACATCCACCGCCTGCAGGCGGGCCGGATCGGGTTCAATGCGGTACTGCTTGACCTGGCCACCGATGGCAATGACCTGCGCGACGCCCGGGATGGTCAGCAGGCGCGGGCGAATGACCCAGTCGGCGTATTCCCGGACCTGCATCGGACTGACCTTGTCGGGGTCGGCTGGCAGGGCGATGAGCAGGATCTCGCCCATGATCGACGAGATCGGCCCCATCTGCGGAACGATGCCCTGCGGCAACTGCTCGCGCACCAGGTTGAGACGTTCGGCGATCTGCTGGCGATTGCGGTAAATCTCGCTGCCCCACTCGAACTCGACATACACCACCGACAGGCCGATGCCCGACACGGAGCGCACACGCGTTACACCGGGCATCCCGTTCATTGCCGATTCAACGGGGAAAGTGATCAACTGCTCGACCTCTTCCGGCGCCATGCCGCCGGCTTCGGTCATCAACGTGACCATCGGCTTGTTGAGGTCGGGAAAGACGTCCACCGGCATCTTGCGAACGGTCAGGGCGCCATAAATGATCAGCAGCAACGCGACGCCAAGCACGAACAGGCGCTGCTTGAGGCTGGCATTGATGATGAAATCGAACATGGCGCTCCCTCAACGAATCTGGGAGAGCGATGCGGCACCCTGCACGACGACCCGCTCGCTGCCGCTCAACCCGTCGGTCACTGCCATGGTATGCCCGTCCAGCGGCGCGCTCCTGACCTTGCGCGAGACAAAACGCTCGGCGCTTTCGTGCACCCAGACCACCGCTTCATTGGCGGCATTGCGCACCACGGCGCCGACGGGAACGGCGACGCCGGACTGGCGTTCGCTGGTCTGAGCCAGTACCTTGAGTGTCTGGCCGACCGCAAGCGCAGGCAACTTGCCGGTCTTCGGCAATTCGACACGGAACAGGACCGGCATGGCCTGCTCCCTGAGGCTGCGCCCGATACCGACGAAGGCAAGATCGAGAACGCCACCGGCCACCGGCGCGCTGGCCCTGGCCAATCCGGCGAGCAACCGCGGGTCGTAGGCCAGCGCCTCGACCGCCAGGCGCTGTGGATCTATCACCTCGAAGACCACCTCCCGCGCATCGACGACCTGACCGACGACGGCGTTGGCCGCGCTGACCACACCGCTGACCGGCGCCAGCAGCGCTTCACGGCCAAGGCTGCCGCCGACCGCGCCTCTTCGCTTTTTGCAGGCGGCGAGTTCGATCCGTGCCTGCTCGATGTCCTTCTGCGGAACGCTGCCTTCGAGTTGCCTGAGGCGGGCGACACGGCGTTCGAGGACGGTTTCCTGGGCCGCGAGTTCGGCCAGCGCCGATTGCTGCGAAGCGCGTTCGATGGCGCTGGACGCCGGCTGCAGCCAGGCGAGTAGCTGTCCTTTGCTGACGTGCTGGCCGAGTACCGCGAGTCCCTTTGGACCGGCCTCGATGCGCCCGCTCTGGAAAGTCTGCACGCGGCCGCCAGCATTGGGGTCGCCGACGACGCGGCCATTGAGTTCCACGCTGCGGGGAAACTCGCCTTTGCGTGCCGCCTGGGTGCGTAGCGCCAGTTGCCTTTGGGCCGATTTCGGCACCAAGACGCTGCCATCCGGCAAGCGCAAGGCAGGCTCGAAAAAGGTCACCAGTCCTGGGGCGTTGACTGCCTTGACTGCTGCGACCGCCACCGGGGCAGGGGTGGATTTCTTCTCGTCACCATGTTCCTCACCGCCGTGCGCCCAGACCTGAACCGTGAGAACGCCAGCCAACAGCAAGACAAGGGTGTAACGACTGGTGTTGCAGGAATCAGACATGGTGAATGGCCCTTTCTTTCGCTTGGCGACGCAGGCGACGCGCGAGCAGGCCGCTGCAGAGCAGGACCAGCGAAATCCCTGCGAGGAGCCACCACGGGCGTTTGGTATTGTCCTCGGCGGACGCTACCGCCGGGACTTCTCCGACCTCCAGAGTGGCGGCGAGCAGATCGACGATTTCGCCAGCCTGAATCGTCAACACCAGCGGGTATTTGCCGGCCTGGGCCAGGGCGGCGACCGGTAATTGATAGACCCCATCAGCCATCGCGGTGGCAACGCCCTTGATCCCTGGCCCCTCGACTTCGATCTGCGCGCCTTGAATGGGCCTGTTGTCGCTGGCGCGGTCGACATAGATGAGCAGATTATTGTCGGCAAGCACGCCGACGATTTCCAGGTCTTCGTTGCGCACCTCGAAGCGTGGCGCCAGCCGGACATCGGCGGGCTTCGCGTTAGCCCCGTGGTCATGGCCTTCATGGGCGATGACCGGTGAACACAGGGAAAACAGCGCCAGCAGAATGACCGCAAAACCAGCAGCGGTCCAGGTCGGGAGAAATGAGGGTCGGGTCACGGCGTGATTCCTCGGGCCTGGTTCAGATTGGCCTGCGCGGCGGATAGTCGGGAACGGCTGCGGACCTCTTCGATGCGGGCCTCGGTGGTCTGGGACTGGGTGCGCAGCAGCTCGACGAGCGAGGTTTCGCCAAGCTCGAACGAGCGGCGCATCAGCGCCAGACGCTCCGCAGCGGCTTGCTCGCGCTCGACTGCCAGCGCCGCACCGAGAGCGGCCGATTCGAGCTGCGCCTCGGCTTCGAGCACCTCCGCCTCGACTTCGGCAACAAGCCGCCGATGGTGGGCCTCGGCCTCGATCAGGGCGGTGTTGGCGCTGGCCATCAGCGGCGCATTGCGCGCTGCGACGGCCAGCGGGATGCTGATGGCAAATCCAACGCTGTCGCGCGGGGTGGCACCGGATACGTCACGATCACGGCGATAGAGCACACCGATACTCGGCGCCTCGCGGCGCGACTCCTGAGCCAGTCTGAGGGCCGCGCGGGCGCGCTCGATCACCGCCTGGCCGGCGGCGACGCGGGGATCGACCGCCCGATTGGCGACCACTGCGACCGGCTCCTGCGGATTATCCGGCAGGCGGTCCGTACTGGTCAGCACACGGTAGCGTTGCAGGCTGCGCACCACCACGAGTTGAGCGTCGGCAGCGGCTGCCCGCGCACTGGCGGTTTCCTGCCGGGCGAGCAACAGGTCGGAGCGGGCAATTTCTCCCACTTTGAGCCTCCTGCCGACATCAGCTTCGAGTCCTAGTGCGGTTTTCAGGCGTTCTGCGGCAACTTCGGCTTCACTCCTGGCCATGACCAGTGTCCACAGCGCTTTGCGCAGTTCACCGGCAACGGCCAGCCGAGTCGCCTGGATGTCGCCTTCATTTTCTTCGCCATCGGCCTCCGCCAGGCTCCTGCGGGCAGCCTTCTGTCCAGGCAGCCAGAGCGGAATGGAAATGCCGATTTCGCTCTCCTGGTTACCGAGATCGCTGTTCCAGCGGTCGGTTCGGTGAAAAGCGTCGATTTTCGGGGCGGCAGGAAACCAGGATTCGGCCACCGTTCGGCTGGCGGCGACTTCGTCCCGTTTCGCCTCTGCCGTTCGCCCCTGTGGGGAATTGGCCCACGCTTTCTCGAACACCTCGTGCAAGGTTTCCGCCTGCGCGGAAGGCGCTGCGGCAAGCATCACGATCAGGAGGGTGACCGCCAGCCGTGCCTTCACCTCAAGCGGATAACCATGCATCGGATGCGCCCATCGTGAATAGGTGATGGGCGCGATGTTGCCGGATGCTGCCCAACAGAAAGCTGACTGAAAAATTACAAATTTGTAATCTGCGTCGCTCGTGGGTGGCACGGTGACAGAAGTCTGAATGTCTCTCGTCTCGAAACCGTGCAGATCGATGTAGGCGGCACGAGCATCACCTGGAAGTTCGGACGTTCGGAACCGCGCCGTTCCCGCTCTCCAGGATTGTCTCTGGGATCGAGAGTGTTACGGTTCATGTGGCCGAAAACCCGTCCGGCCAAGGAATCTCACCGATGGAAACGACATAAACCCCAGGATCAGTGATTCGCGCATCAGCTCGTCGAGCTCGCCGGTGTTCCCGAAATCGAGCAGGGAGAGCCGTCCGTCGGGGAGAACGAAAACATTGCCGGGGTGCGGGTCGGCGTGAAACAAGCCTTCTTCGAAAGATCGTTTGCAGCATCAGCGTGACCAGGGTGTTTATCGACCGTGGCAGCGCTTCGGGGTGCCGTCTGGCGTAGAAATCCACCCTTTCGTCGGCCGAACTCCAGCGTGAGCACGCTTCCCCGCGAGTACTCGGCGACGACATCCGGAATCCGGAGGTCAGGAAAGACTGCCATCGCGGTGCGCAAGCGCACGATGGAACGTGCTTCGCGATTGAGGTCGGTCACCCGGTCAAGGCTTTTGGCAAACTCACGCACCACTACCGGGAGGTCGAGTGCGCGTAGACGCGGAAAGCAATGCCCATCGCAGGCAATTGGTCGTGCAGCAGCGCCAGCTCATCAATGCAGGCGGCCGGCAGCAGGTCGCGCCGCATGGCGTGCACTTGCCAGAATTTGAGGAAGACGAGCTCCAGTTCCTCGGCGGTCTCTCTCGCCGAAACAGTGCACCGACAAGCTTGTGTCGGGCAAACACGCGCAGAACCTGCAGGAGTCGCGGCGCTGCTCGCAGTATGCTGATCCTCTCCGTGTCGATCATTATCGCCATGTGATTCTGCCGGCCGTGATGGGACGGCCGTTCTACGGGTGGCGACCCCTGTCGCGGTAAGGGGCAAACTCGTCTTTCACATCATTCTCTCCTTGCGCTGAGACACCCCCGCTTATTGCTCGCTTCCGCGTTTCAGCGACCATTGCTTGACCAGCCCGTAGATCGCCGGAATCACCGCCAGTGTGAGGACCGTTGAGGAAATCATGCCGCCCACCATCGGCGCGGCGATGCGGCTCATCACTTCCGAACCGGTACCGGTTCCCCACAGGATCGGCAGCAGGCCGGCCATGATCGCCACCACGGTCATCATCTTCGGCCGCACGCGCTCGACGGCGCCTTCCATGACCGCCGCGTAGAGGTCTTCAACGTTTGCCGCGCGCCCCGCCGCGCGGCACTTCGCCTTGACCGCTTGCCAGGCGTGGTCGAGGTAGATCAGCATGATCACGCCGGTTTCGGCCGCCACCCCGGCGAGTGCGATGAAGCCGACGACCACGGCTACCGACAGGTTGTAGTCGAGCAGCCACATCAACCAGATACCGCCGACCAAGGCGAAAGGCACCGAGAGCATGACAATCAGCGTTTCTGTGAGGCGCTTGAAGTTGAGGTAGAGCAGCAGGAAGATCGACAGCAGCGTCACCGGAATGACGATCTTCATCTTCTCGATCGCCCGCTCCATGTACTCGAACTGGCCGCTCCAGGTGACGTAATAGCCGGGCGGGAACTTGACCTGTTCGGTGACCGCCTTCTTGGCGTCGGCGACGTAGCCGCCGATGTCGCGGTCGCGGATGTCGACGTAGATGTAGGCCGAGAGCAGCGCATTCTCGGTGCGGATGCTCGGTGCTCCCTTGGCGACGACCACACGGGCCAGCTGCCCAAGGGGGATCATCGCTCCGTCCATGGTTGGAATCAGTACCTCGCGAGCAATTTGCTGCGGGTCGGAGCGCAGTTCGCGCGGATAGCGGACGGTGACGCCAAAACGCTCGCGACCCTCGACCGTGGTGGTCACCATTTCACCCCCCAGCGCGGTGCCGATGACGTCCTGCACGTCGCCGACGGCCAGTCCGTAGCGCGCCAGTTGCTCGCGGTCGGGTTCGATATTGAGGTAGAAGCCACCGGTAATCCGTTCGGCGAAGGCGCTGGTCGTGCCAGGGACGGCTTTCACCACGGACTCGATTTCCTTGGCCAGCTTTTCCATCTCGCCGAGATCCTTGCCGAAGACCTTGATGCCGATCGGCGTCCGGATGCCGGTGGACAGCATGTCGATGCGCGCCTTGATCGGCATCGTCCAGGCGTTGGCTACACCGGGGAATTGCAGCGCTTTGTCGAGTTCGGCAATCAGCTTGTCGGTGGTCATTCCAGCGCGCCATTCGGATTCGGGTTTGAGATTGATCACTGTCTCGAACATCTCGGTCGGCGCCGGGTCGGTCGCCGTATTGGCGCGCCCGGCCTTGCCATAGACCGAGGTGACCTCGGGGAAGCTCTTGATGATCTTGTTCTGGGTCTGCATCAATTCGGCCGCCTTGGTGATCGACATGCCGGGCAGCGAAGCCGGCATGTAAAGCAAGCTTCCCTCGTTCAGCGTCGGCATGAATTCGGAGCCCAGCCGGGAGGCCGGATAGATCGAAAGGGCCAGGGCAAGGACGGCGAGCAGGATCGTCAGTTTCTTCCAGCGCATGACGCCGGCGATGATCGGTCGATAGATCCAGATAAGAAAGCGGTTCACCGGGTTCTTCGCTTCCGGCATGATCTTGCCGCGGATGAACAACATCATCAGCACCGGCACCAGGGTGACCGAAAGCAGCGCTGCACCGGCCATCGAGAAGGTCTTGGTGTAGGCCAGCGGCGAGAACAGCCGGCCCTCCTGACCTTCCAGGCTGAAGACCGGCAGGAAGGAAACGGTGATGATCAAGAGCGAGAAGAACAGTGCTGGCCCGACCTCCTTGCACGCGGCGAGCATGGCCTCGGCGCGATCGCTATTCGAGTGGCCATCGGGTAAACGTTCCAGATGTTTGTGGGCGTTTTCGATCATCACGATGGCGGCGTCGATCATGGCGCCGATGGCGATGGCGATGCCTCCGAGGCTCATCAGGTTGGAATTCATGTCGAGCAGACGCATGGCGATGAAGGCGATGAGGATGCCGACTGGCAGCATCAGGATGGCGACCAGCGCGCTACGCACGTGCAGCAGGAAAACGATGCACACTCCAGCGACGATGATCGATTCTTCGAGCAAGGTTCGCTTCAGGGTTTCGATGGCGCGGTGAATCAGCTCGGAGCGGTCGTAGACGGTTGCCACCGTCACTCCTGCCGGCAAGCCGGGGCCAATTTCGGCGATCTTGGCTTTCAGGTTATGGATCACTTCGAGAGCGTTCTGGCCATAGCGCGCCATGGCGATCCCCGACACCACTTCCCCTTCGCCGTTGAGTTCGGTGAGGCCGCGCCGCTCGTCGGGAACGAGTTCGACGCGAGCGATGTCGCGGATCAGGACGGGGGTCCCCTTCTCGCTCTTGACGACCAGCATCTCGAGGTCGCTTTTTCCCCGCAGATAGCCCTTGCCGCGGACCATGTACTCGGTTTCGGCCATTTCCACCACGCGGCCGCCGACGTCGCGGTTGGAATCGCGGATCACCTGGGCAACTTTCATCAGCGGGATGCCGTAGGCGCGCAGCTTCACCGGATCGACCGTGACCTGATAGGTCTGCACGAAGCCGCCGATCGAAGCCACTTCGGCGACGCCATGTGCCTTGCTCAGTTGATAGCGCACATACCAGTCCTGGATGGTACGCAGTTCGGCCAGCGTCTTGTCTTTGGCGAGCAATGCGTACTGGTAAACCCAGCCGACCCCGGTGGCGTCCGGCCCGAGCGACGGGGTCACGCCCCTGGGCATGCGGCTGGAAGCAAAATTCAGGTATTCGAGTACTCGCGAGCGTGCCCAGTAAATGTCGGTACCGTCCTCGAAGATGATGTACACAAAAGACGCACCGAAGAAGGAAAAGCCGCGCACCACCTTCGATTTTGGCACTGACAGCATGGCGGTGGTCAAGGGGTAGGTCACCTGATCCTCAACCACCTGTGGCGCCTGACCGGGGTACTCGGTATAGACGATGACCTGCACGTCCGACAGGTCGGGCAAGGCATCGATCGGCGTGCGCAGGACGGCGTAGATGCCACCGATGGTGAGGAACAGAGTAGCGAGCAGGACCAGGAAACGGTTTCTGCCCGACCAGTCGATGAATTTCGCCAGCATGGCGCCGAATCTCCGTTATGTCCGTAGTGATCGGTCAGTGACCGGCGTGCGGGTTGGCACCGGAGACCGGGGGGGCGGCCCGTTGGTTTACCGCTAGGGGTTTCACCGCCGTGATCACCCATTCGCCGGGCTGGCGTTCGACGAACTCAAAAGCAAGCTTGGCGCCAGGCGTCAGCGCATGCAGAAGCGTTTCGTTGGCTGCCTTGAATTTCATGGTCATGGCGGGCCACTTGAGGCTGGCGACCGGGCCGTGACTGATACTGACCGTGCCGGCTTTAGTATCCAGACTGTCCACCGTTCCTTCGGCCTGGTGGCTGGATCCCTTGCCCACAGGCGGCGCATTGTCGGCCTCGGCTCCCGTCTTGGCTGCCGCTCCGTGGGCAGCATGGCCAAAACCACCCATCGCCGCCTTGAGATTACTTTCGGCATCGATCAGGAAGTTGGCAGCAACCACCACCTGTTCGCCTTCCTTCACCCCCTCGATGACTTCAAGATAGGTCTCGCTGCGGGCACCAATCCTGATCTCGCGCGGTTCGAAGCGGCCTTCGCCCTGCTGGATCAGCACGATCTGGCGCGTGCCGCTGTCGATGACGGCGGAAACCGGCACGGTGACCACCGCAGCCTTGCCCGATAGCGCCAATTCCACCTTGGCGAACATCGACGGCTTGAGCAGCAGACCGGGATTGGCAAGTTCGACTCGAACCGGAACCGTTCGCGTCTGGGCGTTCAGCGTTGGATAGACGTAGCTGATAGTGCCTTCGAACTTTTGGTCCGGATAGGCGTTGATCATGACTTTGGCCTTGGCACCGGATTTGACCAAGCCGATGTCCTGCTCGAAGACATCGGCGATCACCCACACGGTGGACAGGTCGGCCACCTGGTAGAGCACTTCACCGGGCATGAAGCGCATGCCCTGCACGGCCTTCTTCTCGGTCACTATGCCGCTGACGGGCGAGCGGAAGGTGAGCGTACGCCTGGCATTCCCGGAACTCGCCAGGTCCCGGATCTGTTCGTCAGAGATGTCCCAGTTCTTAAGACGCGTGAGGCTCCCATCGGCCAACTGCTGCATGCCGCTTCGCGTTTCACTGCCGGCATTGTTCAGCGACTCGATACCCTGCATGGCAATCGCATATTCGCGTTGCGCAGAAACCAGTTCCGGGCTATACACTTCGAACAGCGGTTGCCCCTTGGTGACCAACTGACCGGTCACGTTTACCAGCAGTCGCTCGACGTAGCCCTCGAACTTCGGCGCAATCGCATACTGGCGGCGTTCGTCCGGCTCGATGCGTCCGGTGGCGCGAATGATCCGCTCCAGCGAGCGCAGGCTGGCGGCCTCAGTTCTGACGCCGAGCTTCTGAACTTTGTCGCTGCTGATCCTGATCTGGTTGGTGGCGGCAGTTCCCTCGTCCGCTTCGCCCTCGTAGACCGGGATGTAATCCATGCCCATGGGATCTTTCTTCGGCGTCGGCGAACTGTCAGGCAAGCCCATGGGGTTGCGGTAATAGAGAAGCTTGCGCTCATTTCTTGCCGGACCGGCAGACACGGCGGCAGCCTGCAGCGTCGCTTCGTCATGGCCTGGGACATTTCGCTGGCCGGCCCAATAGCCACCGGCGGCCGCCAGAGCTGCGACAGCCAAGGCGCCGAACGCGATTCGCGCAACCCGCTTCATAGATCTTCTCCCAAAAGACGTTCAATTTCTGCGAGGCGCGCCTGCCCTTCGGCCTGCGCCTTGATCTGCTCCTGCCTGGCCTGGCGAATCTGCCGCTGGGCATCGAGTAGCGTCGCAAAATCCAGCTTGCCGTTTTCGTAGCCGGCAAGGGCGGCCTTGAAAGTCAGTTCAGCCTCGGGGAGCAGATCGTCGGTCGCCAGGGCTTCGATACGACGCGCGCCATCGATGCCGGCAAGGTTTTCTGCCAGTTCGGCGAGCACCTGGTTGGTGCTTGCCTCCCGACGCGAGCGCGCGGCGGCCAGCATGGCCTCCGATTCGCGCTCCTGCGAGCGGCGCGAGGATTGCTGCAGGGGGATGTTCATTTCGATCATCAGCTCCCATTCCTTGATCGCATTCTGGTATTGGATTGGCCCGGCGCCGATCGTGAAGTCGGGGTAGCGGTTCCGGTAGACGAGTTCCCGACTTTTTTTTGCCGCTTCGAGTTTGCTTAAGTCAGACGCCAGCTGCGGGTTACGGGCGCGGACACGTTCCGCCAAGGCGGCGTAATCAAGCCGCGCAGGCGCCGGCAGCGGGCGAAGTTTTTCCGGTTCGGCCAGCGGTGCCTCTGCCGGCCGTGCCAGCAAGGCATTCAGGCGCGTATGCAGGTGATGTTGCTCTGTTTGCAGGGTCACCAGTTCGCCGCGCAGCTTGGTCTGCTCGACCTGTGCACGAATGACGTCCTGCAGGGCCGCGAGGCCGCCGGTGTACCGTGCCTGCGCGATCCTTTCGAGGCGCCGCATCAAGTCGAGTATTTCGCGCATCAGGCGCTCGTTCCGATGGACGTAATACCACTGCGCGTAGTTCGTCTTGATCCTCGCCGCGATGTCCGACCAGGTGCCCAGCAAGCGCGCCTTGACACTCTCTCCTTCGAGTTCCGCCACTTCGCGTTTAAGGTCGCGCTTGCCAAACCACGGAATGTCCTGCGACAGCAGGTACTTCGTGCTACCAACACGGCTCGGCGAGAGCGTCGGATTCTGGTCGCCGGACTTGGTGATGTCCCTCAGTTCCATCCTGAACTTCGGATCGGGCAAGGCGCCCGCCGACGTCACACGTTCGGCCGACGCGGTTGCTTCCGCCTGCATGGCGGCGTATTCCGGATTCCGGTCCCTGGCGAATTCGAGCAAGCTTTCGACCGTACGGCCGATGGCTGCATCCTGCGAAAAGGCAGGTCCGGCAGGTACCGCCAGAGCGAGCATCATCCACAAGGTGAACTTCCTCATCGGCGTGACTCCTCGCATGGAATCTCCTTGAACAATACAGATTACGTATTCTGGCAGCGTACCCCACGACATTCGGCGCTGCACGATATCGCCGACAGATAGTATCCAACCGGGGATTGCAGATCAGATTGCTGATGTCGTGCCTACGAATGGGCATCGAATGCCTGGGCAGTATCGCCCATCTGTTCTTGGTGCAGGCTAGTGTTGGGCGAATACTTTGCTTGTACCGTCGGTTTGCACCAACAGCGTTTGGTAGGGCGCTGGCCTTTGGGGAATCGGATGGGCACAGTTTGAATCGAGTAGCCCAACAGAAAGCTGACCGATAAATTACATTTCTGTAATCTTGCGGCCGGCCTGCGCACATCTCTGACTTTCACATGGCCGGATTACTCGCCTTCGATGTTCGTATGCTCTGCCAAACCACCAGGAGTCTGACTTGCGCATTACATTCTCGTAATCTTCAAGGAGACGCCATCAGGCCGGCGCAATATATCGCAAATCCACAAGCCTGATGAAGGAGAACGTCGATGAAAATCCTGGTCGTTGAGGATGAACTGAAAACCGGAAATTTTCTGAAACAGGGTTTGCTGGAAGCCGGTTTTGGCGTCGATCTGGCTCGCGATGGCGACGACGGCCTCCACTACGCGCTGACCGATGCCTACGATCTCGTAGTTCTGGACGTGATGCTCCCCGGTATCGACGGCTGGGCGGTGCTTCAGGGCATCCGCAAATCCGGCAAGGACATGCCGGTGCTGTTCCTGAGCGCCCGTGATCAGGTCGACGACCGGGTGCGTGGCCTGGAATTGGGCGCCGACGACTATCTGGTGAAACCGTTCGCCTTTTCCGAATTGCTGGCCCGGGTCCGCACGCTGCTGCGCCGGGGTGGCAAAACCACGGAATCGGAGTTCTTGCGGGCAGCCAATCTTGAACTCGACCTGATGCGGCGACGGGTCAGCCGCTCCGGCAAACGCATCGACCTCACGGCCAAGGAGTTCGCCCTGCTGGAACTGCTGTTGCGCCGGCAGGGAGAGGTGCTCCCCCGGTCACTGATCGCCTCGCAGGTCTGGGACATGAATTTCGATAGCGACACCAACGTGATCGAGGTCGCGGTCCGGCGTCTTCGAGCAAAAATGGACGATGGTTTCGAGCCGAAACTTATCCGTACGGTACGTGGCATGGGTTATGTGCTGGAGGCGAGCGAGTGCGACTGAGTGGGCGCAGGTCAATGACCGTCCGGCTGACGATGCTCTTTGCGTTGTCCTCGACGGTGGTGTTGCTGTTGTTGGGCAATTTGATCGCGGGCTCGCTGGAGCGGCATTTCGAAGAGCAGGATATGGAGGTGCTCACGGGCAAACTGAAACTTGCCCAACACGCCCTCGAAAGGGTTCGTTCGACGGTCGATCTGGATGTCCTTCCACAGCATCTGGATGATTCCCTTGTCGGACACCATGGCTTGGAATTGGTCGTCGTGGCGCCGGAAGGACAGATCCTGTTTGCCACGAGTGGCGCTGAATTCCCCCAGTCCCTGCTGGAGAGCCACGTTCGTGTGGATTCGGCACGTCCCATAGTTTGGACGACAAAGGGTAATCACCCTTTGCGTGGTATTTCCGCTTTGGCCCGAACAGGGATCAAGGATGCTCAACCGGTCGTCGTAGCAGTCGCCACCGATATTTCACACCACGAGCATTTCATGAGTTCGTTCAGGATAACGCTATGGTCGTTCGTGGCCCTGGCCGCCCTCCTGACGGGCTTCCTTGGTTGGCTTGCAGTTCGCCGCGGGCTAGCACCGTTGCAAGCGATCAGGCATGAAGCGGCGGGCATTACTGCGCATCGACTTGACTCCAGGCTTTCTGCCGATGCGGTTCCCGTCGAACTGGCGGAGTTGGTCGAGGCCTTGAACGAGATGCTGGCACGGCTGGAAGATTCCTTCCGACGACTGTCGGATTTTTCCTCCGACATTGCCCATGAATTGCGAACCCCTGTCACCAACTTGCTGACGCAGACCCAGGTCACGTTGTCAAAGGCGAGGGCGTCCGATGAGTACTGCGACGTGCTGGCTTCCAATGCGGAGGAACTTGAGCGCCTGTCGCGAATGATTGCCGATATGCTGTTTCTTGCGAGGTCCGACAACGATCTGGTTATTCCAGATCGCGAACCGCTCGATCTGATTGACGAAGTAAAAGGCTTGTTCGAGTTTTACGAGGCGCTTGCGGAGGAAAAATCGATCGTCCTCACCTGCTCCGGCAGCGGCGTCGTTTCGGGAGACCGGCTGATGTTGCGCCGGGCCATCAGCAATCTGCTTTCGAATGCCCTGCGTCATACTCCGGTGGGAGGTCGCATAGCGGTCCATGTGGATGATACGGGCGATTCGGTTGTGAAGCTGTCAATGGAAAATCCCGGTGACAGCATTGCGCGCGAACACCTGCCTCGACTGTTCGACCGCTTCTATCGGGTGGACTCTTCCCGGCAAAGGTTGAGCGAGGGAGCCGGGCTTGGCCTGGCAATCACGCGGTCCATATTGCGCGCTCACGGTGGGGAGGCCGTCATTCGTTCCGAGCGTGGCACAACCGTGTGTGAGCTAAACGTTCCCGTTTGATCGTTCGGTTTCTGGATGCTTATGGGGTATGCCACGATGCCGTCGATCTTGTTCTATGGGCGCACCTTGCGCGGATGGATATTGGTCCGTGGTGTCGAGGTGCGCGACGATGTTGGCCTTGCTGGCCAAGTCGAGGCGGCGATCCAGCACGGCTGGCCGGTGTGGGCGTCTAGGACTTGCTGGAGAGTAGGCTATGGCCCTCACCAAGGCCCCCGTCGGACCGTGCGTCGTCGACGCCAGGCGGCGTCAGGAAGGTCACAAACGATCTTCACCACCCCTTCGCCCTGGTCGCTGTCTATCGCCGAGAAGCGCAGCGAACGGGCCAGCCTGAGCATCGGCTGATTGTCGGCCAGGACATGCCCGTACATTTGCCTTAGACCACGCTGCGCCGCTTCGCGGAGCAGCGCCTTGAGCAGGCGTCGCCCGATGCCCTGGTTTTGCCAGGGATCACCGATCAGCAGCGAGAAGCTGCATTCGGTGCCGTCGCCCTGCTGTATGAAACGGCCGCCGGCGATCGGAATCTCCAGGCCGTTTTCGCGGCGCACGACGACCAGCAGATGTTCCTTGTGCGGGTCGACGTCGACGAATTTGCTCACCGCGGCGTCGGAAAACTCGGCGATCGCAGCAAAAAAACGGTTGCGGCGGGCCTTCGCCGACAACTGGTTGAGGGATTCCTTGACCTGTGGCGCGTCGTCCCGACGAATGCGACGCATTTCTAGCCGGACGCCGTCCGTGGTTTGCCAGCGGTCGACGTAGTCTTTCATGATGATGCAGCTTTCCGGGATGGGAGACGCGCAGAAAGGAACGATTGTAACGATTTCGCGGGCACTGCTCAGCCGAAACGGCCGGTGATGTACTCCTCGGTGAGCCTGGACGAGGGATTGGTGAAGATCTTCCGGGTATCGTCGAACTCGATCAGTTCTCCGATATACATGAACGCGGTGTAGGCCGAGACGCGTGCGGCCTGCTGCATGTTGTGGGTGACGATCAGGATGGTGACCTTTTCCTTGAGTTCGTTGACCAGTTCCTCGATCTTGGCGGTGGCGATCGGGTCGAGCGCCGAGGTGGGTTCGTCGAACAGGAGAATCTCCGGACTGGTGGCCAGGGCCCGCGCGATGCACAGGCGCTGCTGTTGCCCGCCGGAGAGATTGAACGCCAAGTCATGCAGCCGGTCCTTGACTTCGTCCCACAGCGCGGCGGCGCGCAACGCGTCTTCGACCTTTTCGTCGATCACCTGTCGCAGGCGCTCGCCACGCACGCGCAGGCCATAGGCAACGTTCTCATAGATCGACTTGGGGAACGGGTTGGGCTTCTGGAAGACCATCGAAATGCGCATGCGGACTTCGATCGGATCGACGTGCCGGTCGACGATATTGATGGCATCGGGGTAAAGCAGGATTTCCCCTTCGTAGCGCATGTTCGGGTAGAGGTCGTGCATGCGGTTGAAGCAGCGCAGAAAGGTCGATTTGCCGCAGCCCGAGGGGCCGATCAGCGCCGTGACCTGGTTTTTCTCGACCGGGAAATAGATGCTCTTCAGTGCCTGGAAATCGCCATAGTAGAAGTTCAGCGCATTGACCTGCGCCTTGAGTTGGGTTGGCGGTTTCGGGGGGAGGGTGCTGAGGGTACTCACGATGGTTTTCCTTGCGGGGCCAGTTGGCGATTCACCATTTGATTCGCTTGCGAAAGTGGTAGCGGATGCCGATGGCCACAGCATTCATCGACAGGGTCATCACCACCAGTACCAGGCCGGCGGCCGCGGCATTGGCCTGGAAAGCCTCCTCCGGTCGGGAGATCCAGTTGAACATCTGGATCGGCATGACCGTGAAGGGCGCCGCGAGCCACTCGAAAGAGATCAGGTGCCCGGAGTTACCCAGCGGCGACGGTGGCAGGAAGGCGATGAAGGTCAGGGCGCCAATGGTGATGATCGGGGCTGTTTCGCCAATCGCGCGTGCCAGGCCGATGATTACGCCGGTCATGATCCCGGGTAGCGAGTAGGGAATGATGTGCTGCGAAACCATCTGCCATTGGGTCGCGCCGCAGGCGTAGGCGCCTTCGCGGATGTTCTGCGGGATGGTGCGAATCGCCTCGCGGGTGGCGACGATGACCACTGGCAGGATCAGCAGGGCCAGCGTCAGGCCAGCGGTGGCGATGCTCTGACCGAGACCGAACTGGTAGACGAACAGGCCCAGGGCGAGCAGTCCGTAAATGATCGACGGCACGCCAGCGAGGTTGGTGACATTGATCTCGATGATGTCGGTAAGCAGGTTCTTCGGCGCGTACTCTTCGAGGTAGATGCCGGCACCGACGCCCAGCGGCACGGCCACGACAGCGGTGACCAGCATTACCAGCGTCGTACCGACCCAGGCCGACAGGATGCCGGCGCTTGAGGCCCGCCGTGACGGGAAACTGCTGACGAACTCCCACGACAGGTGCGGCAGGCCGTTCTTCAGCATTTGGCCGAAGAGCGTGGCAAAGACCAGCAGGGCCAGGACCAGGGCCAATACTCCTCCCAGCGCGAAGAGCCAGTCCCAGGTCTTGCGTCTGGCGATGGAGCGCCGCAGCGCGCGCCGTTGCGCATCGCCGACAGCTCCGGGCAACTTTTCCGTCATTTTTCAGTAAACCTCGCGAAAGCGCTTGCGCAGGAAATGGCCGAGGATATTGAACAGCAGGGTGATCAGCAACAGGGTCAGTCCGGCGGCGAAGATCGTCTGGTAGCCGATCGAACCGTGCGGTAGATCGCCGAGCGCGACCTGAACGATGTAAGCGGTGATCGTGGCCGCGGGTTCGAGCGGGTTGAAGGTGAAACTCGGCTGCATGCCGGCGGCGATGGCCACGACCATGGTTTCGCCGACCGCACGCGAGATGCCCAGGATATACGACGAGGCCAGGCCGGACAGCGCCGCCGGGGTCACCACGAAAAGCGCCGTCTGCAGGCGGGTCGCACCCAGGGCGTACGACGCTTCCCGCATGTTCATCGGCACCGCACGCATTGCGTCCTCCGACAGCGAACTGACGTAGGGGACGATCATGATGCCCATCACCAGGCCGGCCGAGAGCATGTTGAAGCCGGGCAAGTCGGGGTAGATGCGCTGCAGCAGCGGGGTCACGAAGAGCAGGGCAAAGTAGCCGTAGATGATCGTCGGAATGCCACCGAGCATCTCCAGGAAGGGCTTGGCCAACTCACGAACACGGAACGGCGCGAACTCCGAAAGATAGATGGCCAGGACGGTGCCCAGCGGAATGGCCACCAGCAAGGCAACGACGGTGGTCGTCAGGGTTCCCGAGAGCAAGGCGATGATGCCGAAATGGGCATCGTCGAAAAGTGGCGTCCATTGCCTGTCGGTCAGGAAGTCGAGCAGCGGGACGGTACGGAAGAAGACGATCGATTCCCAGAGCAGGATCGCCACGATGGCGATCGTCGTGAATACCGATACCAGTGCGGCCAGCAGCAGCAGGCCCTCGATACCGCGTTCAGCGAGGCGGCGGCGCAGCTTGATCGACCATACCCCCGCCCGGTGGTCGGCGATTGGTTCGATCAACCGTTGTGATGAATGTTTCAAAGGCATGCTGTCCATCGGTCGGGCCTTCGGTGATTTGGCGGCCAAACCGGCCGCAACGGTCGGGCAAACTGCGTGCCGGCGGCCGGCGAGCGTTTCAGAGTTGCGCTTCGCGCTTCATCAACTGCTCGATGGTCAGGCCCACTTCGTTCTGTCCACCAAAGACGGTACCGAGCTTCTTCCTTGCCAGGTGCTCAAGATTGCCGGTGTAGGCCTTCGTCGGCAGCGGGATGTACTTCACCTCCTTGACCAGGTGCGTGGCGTTCTTCATGTAGAAGTCCACGAATTCCCTGATTTCCGGCCGATCGAGTGATTTCTCGCTGACGTAGATGAAGATGGGTCTTGAAAGGGGCTGGTAGCTGCCGTTCTCGACGCTTTCCGGTGTCGGTGAAACCGGGCCCTTGCCGCCATCGATGGCTACAGCCTTGAGCTTCTTCCGGTTTTCGATGTAGTAGGCGAATCCGAAGTAACCGAGCGCTCCCCGGTCACCTGAAATGCCCTGTACAAGGACATTGTCGTCTTCCGAGGCCGTAAAGTCACCGCGGCTCGATTTGGCCTTGCCGACGATGGCTTCGGTAAAGTAGTCGAAGGTGCCGGAATCGGAACCGGCACCATAAAGTTTGATCTTCTGGTCGGGCCAGGACGGATTGACGTCCTGCCAGCTGCTGATCCTGCCTTGCGCGGCGGGTTCCCAGATCTGCCTGAGTTCGGCGACAGTCATGCTGTGGATGAAGGTATTCTGCGGGTTGACCATTACCGTCAGCGCGTCATAGGCAACCGGCATCTCGTAGTAACGGATGCCGGCCCTGGCGCATTCCTCCATTTCCTTTCGGAAGATCGGACGCGAGGCGTTGGCGATGTCGATCTCGCCGCGACAGAATTTCTTGAAGCCACCACCGGTTCCGGAGATGCCGACGGTGACGTTGACCGCGCCCTTCCTGGCTTTCTGGAACTCCTCGGCGACTGCCTCGGTGATCGGATAGACGGTACTCGACCCGTCGACCTTGACCACTGCCGGAGCCGCGACCGCCGGCGCGCTCAAGGCAAGGGCTATCAAACAAAAGAGTGATGGGGCAGCGGCCCGGTTCTGCAGAAGACTCATGACTAACTCCAGTGGGATGTTGATTGCAGCTTCGGAGTTATTGTATGCGGGCGATGTGACGGCGAGATGACGCCCGCTGTGTCAGTGTCCTGCACGTAGGGATAGGCAGGATTGCCTGCAGATGAGCGGTCGGCAAAGTGGCGCAGACGCCGGGAAGCGTTTGATCGATGTTCCGGGGACGACAGGTTTTCCTCGCTAGTGGTCTGCACCCGGTGCCGGTTCCGGGGCGATGACGTCGCGAATCGCCGCCTTGAAGTCGGCCCGGTCCAGATGCACCAGCAACAACAGGCCGGCGCGTACGAGATCCTGCTTGCGGGTAGCGATTCCCCGGCGTGCGAGACGCTTTTTCAGCCTGGCAAGCATCTGCAACTCACTGGCGGTGAGCCGCACCTTGCAACGGACGCGCGACAGCGCTTTGCTTTGCTTCGTCTTGCCGTTTTGCTGTGCCGGGGACTCAGAGGCTGTCCCGGAAAACCGCCTGAGTTTGAGTTCGTGGGCGGCAGCGTCAATGGCATCAACGTCGGGAAGTGTGGCAGATAATGACATAACAAGCTCCATGGCCGGGTTGAGACAATCAGGACTGCGTGTTTTGGTCGGTTAAGGCCAGCGGGTTTCCCGCTGGACACCATCATGATCCGTGCATCAGGGCCTCGAGTAACTTGCGCATGTCGGTGGGACGTGGGCGGGCCTTGTTTTCACCGCCATAGACCGTCCCGACCTTTTTCGCCGTGACACGTTCGAGGTTCTCGCTATACGCTCTGGCTGGCAGCGGCAGGTAGTTTACTTCCACGACCACCCTGGCGGCGTTCTTCATGAAGAAGTCGACGAAATCCTTGACGGCGGGCTTATCGAGTGATTTTTCACTGACGTAGAGGAAGAGCGGGCGCGACAGGGGCTGGTAACTTCCGTTGCGGATGTTGTCGACCGTTGGCAAAACGGCTTCCTTGCCGTCGCTGATGGCTACTGCCTTCAACTGCTTCTGGTTTTCGACGTAATAATCGAGGCTCAGGTAACCCAGGGCATCCTTGTCGGCGGCAATGCGCTGCGCCAGCACATCATGGTCTTCGGCGGTACTGACATCGGTCCGGCTGGACCTGGCAGTACCAACAACCACTTCCGTGAAGGACTCGAAGGTCCCGGAATCGGCACCCGGCGCATAGAGCTTGATTTGCTGGGCAGGCCACGCCGGGTTGAGGTCTTTCCAGGTCTTGATCCGGCCTTGTGCTGCGGGTTCCCACAGTTTCCGGAGCTCGGCGATGCTCATGCTGCTGACGAAGGCATTCTGTGGATTGACCACCACGGTGAGTGCGTCATAAGCCAGAGGCATTTCATAGAAGCGGATGCCGGCCTTGGCGCACTCCTCCATTTCCTTTTTCAGGATCGGTCGCGACGCGTTCGAGATGTCGGATTCGCCACGACAGAATTTCACGAAGCCGGCGCTGGTACCCGACACGCCGACATTGACGTGCACTTCATGCAGTTTGGCGCGCTGGAATTCCTGGGCGACGGCTTCGGTGATCGGATAGACCGCGCTCGATCCGTCGATTTTTACCACTGCCGCAGCACCGCTGGCCAGCGGGCTGAACACGAGGGTGGCCGAGAAAACGAGGGCGGGAAAAAGCGAGGTTGCAACAGGGAATGACTGATCGCGGTACATGGCGAGCCTCCGTGGCTAGAGTGTGTCGAAACGACGTGGAGATTATGTGACGGGTTTGTGACGGATTGATGACAGTCCGAGGGGCTTTGCGTAACCGCCGAACGGCCGTATGGATAGCGGTTCTGTCCGATGGCTGGGGCAGGACGGGGCAGGTCGGCTCGACCGCCCGTTTGCTTGCCCCGCCACGACCACCGATAATGCGCGTTGACGCTGGCCGGACTGGTCGGCGGGGTCAGGGGGGTGGCAATGGACTTGTGGGCATGCCCGGCGGTAGTCACCGGTGCAGCGTCGGGCTTGGGCGCGGAGACGGCGCGTTATCTTACCGAGGCCGGCGCCAAGGTGACGGTGATCGACATTGATGGCGCAGGGGTCCGGAAGCTTGCCGACGAGATCGGTGCGCACGCCATTCCCTGCGATGTTGCCGATGCACACTCGGCAGAGCAGGCGCTCGCCATGGCCTGCGCAGTCCATGGCGCGGCGCGCGTGCTGGTACACTGCGTCGGGCGCGGCCACTCCGAGCCGATACTCGGTGTTGGCGGTCCGATACCGCTGGAGGATTTTCGTCAACTCGTCGAGGTCAACCTGATCTCGACCTTCAACATGATGCGGCTGGCTGCCGCCGACATGGCCGGGCTGCCACCGCTGGCCAACGGCGAGCGTGGCATCATCCTGTCGACGGCTTCAGTCTCGGCCTACGATGGACAAAGTGGCGAGGCGGCCTACTCGGCCTCCAAGGGCGGGGTCGTCAGCATGATCCTGCCGGCCGCCCGCGAACTCGGTCCTCTAGGCATCCGTGTGGTCGGCATCGCGCCCGGACTGTTTGGTACTCAAACGCTGTTTGACATGGAAAAGAACCTTGATTCGCGGCTGGCGCGGCAGATTCCATTTCCCCACCGCTTTGGCGATCCTGCCGAGTTTGCCATGCTGGTCCTGCACGTCATCAAGAACGTCATGATCAATGGCAGTGTGCTGCGTCTGGATGGTGGTTATCACCGCTGAGTTGGGAGTCTGATGACCGAGGAGAGGCCATGAGCAAGAGCATTGTCATGCACCTGGTGTCGCATGCATCAGGTGAACTGATCGAGATGCTGGCGCGCAACGCCGTTGCCCAACTGGACGGGGTCGACGTGGAGCGACGGCTGTGGAAAGCGGTTCGTCGCCTGGACCAGGTTCCCGAAATTCTCGGAGCGCTGGCGGGCTCGCCTGGTTACGTCCTGCACAGCATCAGCCACAGTGACGTCCGGGCAGCGCTTGAAGAAGGTTGTCTCCGACTCGATGTGCCATGTCAGTTTGCGCTGGAACCCTTGCTCGGCCAGCTCGCCGACTACTCCGGAGCCGCTGTGCAGTCGCACAACAGTACCGGTGAAGTTTTTGACGAGGACTATTACCACCGCGTCGAGGCCATGAAGTACACGTTGGCGCACGATGACGGGATCGGCAGCGACGATCTGGACGGCGCCGATGTCATTGTCGTCGGGGTGTCGCGGGCGACCAAGACGCCGACCTGCATGTATCTCGCCTCACGCGGCATCAAGGCTGCCAATGTGCCGCTGGTACCGGGTGCGCCGCCGCCGCAAGGGCTGTTAACAGCGATCGGGCCGCTCGTCGTCGGGCTGACCGTCGATCCGACGCGATTGGCGATGGTCAGGGCGGCCCGCCTGATGGCCCTGAAGGACGACACCAACCACGACTATGCCGACCTCGATGCGCTGCGCAAGGAAGTCCTGGACGCGCGTCGCCTGTTTCTGAGGCGCGGCTGGCCGATCATCGATGCCAGCCATCGCTCGATTGAACAGACGGCATCAATGATCATCGAAATGTTGAGGACTCGGGCGGGGGAGCGCCGCTAGACTGTTCGATGACTCTGAGAATCGACCTCAAAAGCGCCATCCTGGCGCTGTCAGACGCCCTCGATCTGGTCGGAGTGAATGACTTCCAGCACGGCAAGCGGGTGGCCATGATCGCCCGCGAGACGGCGTTGATGCTCGGTTTGCCAGAGAGGCGGCTGGATCGTCTGTTCTGCGCGAGCCTGCTGCATGATCTCGGGGTGTCCTCGACCGCCGTGCACCGACGCCTGCTGCACGAAGCGGACTGGGATGCCAGACACACCCACTGCGAAACCGGTTATTGCCTGCTGCAGCCCTTTGCCCATCTGTCGCAGGTGGCCAAGGCGATTCGCTATCATCATACGCCGTGGGTGGAACTGCCCGCTGGTCTGGACGAGGCGGATGCCCTCGACAGCAACCTGATTCTTCTCGGTGACCGGGTGGACGCCTGCCTGCTGCAGCTCGGACTGGAAAATCCGTTGTTCAATCGTCATGGGATCGTCGATGCGGTGACCAGCCTGGCCGGCCGGGAACTGTCACCGGAGGTGGCAGAGGCCTTCCTCGCGGCTGCCACCAGGGAAGCTTTCTGGATTGCCCTGGTACCCCGTCATGTCCAGAGCTACCTCGACGACCTGCTGTTGATCGACTGGCGGATCACCATCGATTTTCCGCAGTTTGGCCACGTGGCACGGCTGATTTCAAGCATCGTGGACGCCAAGAGCCACTTCACGGCAGCGCATTCACTGGGCGTCGCGCAACTGGCCCGTTACCTCGGAGAGCGGGTGGGACTGCCCGCTGATGCGCTGGCCGAGGTCGAGGTGGCCGGGCTGATGCACGATGTTGGCAAACTGTGCGTGCCGGACGAGATCGTTGACAAGCCGGCGCCACTGACGCCCCTGGAGTTTTCGGTGATGGAGCGGCACAGCTTCGAAACCTACCAGATCCTGCGCCATATTTCTGGCCTTGAGCAGGTCGCCGAATGGGCGGCCTTCCATCACGAGGCGCTCAATGGCCATGGCTACCCGTTTCGGCGCAGTGCCGAGCGTCTCTCGCCCGAGGCGCGGATCATTGCTGTGGCGGATATTTTTCAGGCTCTGGCACAGGAGCGTCCCTACCGCGGACGGCAACGCGTCGAACAGATTCCACATTTTCTGAATGCTTTTGTGAATCAGGGCGTGCTCGATGGCGATCTGGTCGCGCTGGCCTGTGCAGACCTCGACGGCTGTTTGCGCGCGGCGACACCAGAGGTGTTGCCGGGAAGCGCCTGAAATGGTCTGATCCGATGCGTCTGGCGCTGGCACCCAGCGTCGTTCAGACGGCGGTGGCCCAGTGGCGACAACGTTCGACGGCTCGTCGCCAGCCGGTGAGCAGGGCAGTGCGCTGGTCTGCGGTCATCGTCGGTTCAAACTGACGCTCGGCACGCCAGAGTGAAGTCAGTTCAGCTTCGTCCTGCCAGAAGCCTACCGCCAGCCCCGCCAGGTAGGCGGCGCCGAGAGCCGTCGTTTCGGTAACCCGCGGACGGATCACCGGCACACCGAGCAGGTCGGACTGAAACTGCAGCAGGAGCGTATTGTCCGCGGCACCGCCATCGACGCGCAATTCACGCAGGCTCCCGCCGGCATCCAGCTCCATCGCCTGCAGCACCTCGGCGCTCTGGAAAGCGATGGCCTCGAGCGCCGCGCGCGCGACATGCGCGCGGTTGGTGCCGCGCGTCATGCCGAGCAGTGCGCCGCGTGCGTAGGGGTCCCAGTACGGGGCGCCCAGGCCGGTATGTGCGGGTACCAGGAACACACCATCGCTGTCCGGGACGGAGGCGGCCAGTGCCTCGATCTGGTCCGATCTGGCAATCAGCCCGAGCCCTTCACGCAACCATTGCACAATGGCGCCGCCCATGAAGACGCTGCCTTCGAGCAGGTAAGTCGTTTGCCCGTGTCGTTGCCAGCCGATGGTGGTCAGCATCCGATGCCTGGAGTTCATTGCCTGGCTGCCGGTGTTCATCAACAGGAAGCAGCCGGTGCCGTAGGTGTTCTTGGCCATGCCCGGCTGCAGGCAGGCCTGGCCATAGGTGGCTGCTTGCTGGTCGCCGGCGATGCCGGCGAGTGGAATCGGAGCGCCCAGGCAATCCGGGTCGAGGGTGGTGATCAGGCCGCTGCTGTCGACGATCTGCGGAAGCACCGCTGCCGGGATGTCGAGCAGGCCCAGTAACTCTTCGTCCCAGCAACGACGCCTGATGTCGAAGAGCAGCGTGCGTGCAGCGTTCGACGGATCGGTGACGTGCACCCGGCCGCCGGAGAGCTTCCACGCGAGCCAACTGTCGATCGTTCCGAAAGCCAGTTCGCCACGACCGGCGCGGGCGCGGGCGCCGGGGACGTGGTCGAGCAGCCATTTCAGCTTGGTGCCCGAGAAATACGCGTCGAGAACCAGTCCGGTTCGTTCGCGGAACAACTCGGTGTGCCCGGCGGCTGCCAGGCTGTCGCAGAGTTCCGCCGTGCGTCGATCCTGCCAGACGATCGCCCGGTGCAGCGGCTGGCCGCTGTGGCGATCCCACAGCACGGTCGTTTCTCTCTGATTGGTGATGCCGACTGCGGCGACCTGGTTCGCGGCGACGCCATGGTCGCGCAGCACGGCGCGCGCGACGGTCAACTGCGTTTCCCAGATCTCGGCGGCGTCGTGCTCGACCCATCCGGGTTGCGGGTAGTGCTGGGTAAACTCCTGCTGCGAGAGCGCCGCGATGCTGCCGTCGCGTCCGAAAAGTATGGCTCGGGAACTGCTTGTGCCCTGATCGAGGGCGAGAATGAATGCTGGGCTGGTGAGTGGCTGCATCAGGCAAACTCCCGGCGAGAAGTCGTGGTGGTCGATAGTCCGGGCCGAACGCTGGTCGTTCCGGCAGCGGCTTGAGTCAGGGTTTGACGATCAGTTCGGCGATCCAGTGCTTGAAGTCGCTGATTCCGGGGTCGTAGCTATCGCAGGCCATCAGGCTCTGTCCAAAGACGTAGGCGTAGAGCAGCAGGCTGCGGCTTTTTGCCTCGTCATCGGGAACGCCGCGGGCAACGAACAATTTGCGGGTGCATTCCAGCCGCCAGCCGTCGACTTCCTCGACGACCGCTGCGGCCTGGGCATCTCGGCGTGCCCATTCGCGCACCGCCAGTTCGATCGAGATCCCTCGGCGGTTGCGTGTCGCACCATAGACGTCGATCAGATGCAGGAGCTGTTCATGCTCTCTGCCCGGTGTGGACACACTCTGCTTGTGGATGTCGCGGATGCGGCCGTCGCGCCAGGTTTCCAGGACCGCCGTGAAGAGGTCCTGACGGTCCTTGAAGTGCCAGTAGAAGCTGCCCTTGGTGACCCCGAAGTTCTTCGCCAAAACCTCGACACGCATCCCCTGCACACCCTGTTCGGCAAGCATGTCGATCGCCGCTTCGACCCATCCGTTGCGGTCGAGCGAAGCACGTGGCCTGGCATTTTCGAGCTTCATCGTCATCGGATCCTTTCCTGATTCACGCGTGTCAGGCAATATTGCTGATTGATGTGTCGCTGCTTCGCCGGGCGGTGTTGACAGCGATTGCTCCATACGGTACCGTACGCCATCCATACGATAAAGTATGGTCTATTGTCCGGTCAGAATTCGGCAATGTCAAACGCGGCCTGTCTTGCCCGTGCTTGATCTCGATTACTGTGGTAGTGATAAAGGAGAAAAATTTGAAAATCCTCGTTCCAGTCAAACGTGTGGTGGATTACAACGTCAAGGTGCGGGTCAAGTCCGATGCCAGCGACGTCGAGCTGGCCAACGTCAAGATGTCGATGAATCCCTTCGATGAGATTGCCGTTGAAGAGGCCGTGCGGCTCAAGGAGGCTGGTATTGCTACCGAAGTGATCGCCGTTTCGGCGGGTGTGCTGAATTGCCAGGAAACGCTGCGCACGGCAATGGCCATCGGCGCCGACCGCGGCATCCTGATCCAGACCGATGTCGAGCTGCAGCCGCTGGCAGTCGCCAAGTTGCTCAGGGCCGTGTGCGAGAAGGAGCAGCCCCAGATCGTCCTCTGCGGCAAGCAGGCGATCGACGACGATGCCAACCAGACGGGGCAGATGCTGGCCGGACTGATGAACTGGCCGCAGGCAACCTTCGCGTCGAAGATCGTCGTCGCTGGCCAGTTGGTGACCGTGACTCGCGAAATCGACGGCGGCCTCGAAACCGTCGAGGTGCCGCTGCCGGCCGTGCTTACCGCCGACCTGCGCCTCAACGAGCCGCGCTACGCGACCTTGCCGAACATCATGAAAGCCAAGAGGAAGCCACTCGAAACCACCAACCCGGCGGCGCTGGGTGTCGATGTGACGCCGCGTCTGAAGACCCTCAAGGTTGCCGAGCCCGCGAAGCGTACTGCCGGCATCAAGGTGGCCGACGCTGCCGCACTGGTGATGAAACTCAAGACTGAAGCGAAGGTGATCTGACCATGGCCATTCTCGTTATTGCTGAACACGACAATACCTCGATCAAGGCGGCTACGCTCAATGCGGTCACGGCGGCGACGAAGATCGGTGGCGACATTCACCTGCTGGTTGCCGGTTCCGCCTGCGCGGCAGCGGCCGAGGCGGCTACCCGGATCGCCGGAGTCAGCAAGGTTCTGGTTGCCGATGCCGGGCATTATGCCGACCAGTCACCGGAGAACCTGGCGGCGCTGGTTGTCGCCAATGCCGCCGCGTATGCCTGCCTGGTTACCGGGGCGACCACCATCGGCAAGAACTTCATGCCGCGCGTGGCGGCACTGCTCGACGTGGCGCAGATTTCCGAGATCGTCGCCGTCGAATCCCCTGATACTTTCGTACGCCCGATCTACGCCGGCAACGTCGTCGCCACGGTACGTTCGACAGACCCGATCAAGGTCATTACCGTAAGGGCAACAGCCTTCGAAGCGGCTGGTGAAGGAGGCGGCGCCGCCATCGAAAGTCTGCCGGCCGGCCCCGACCTCGCCCAGAGCAGGCTGGTCGGTCGCGAGTTGACCAAGTCGGAGCGTCCCGAACTCACCGCCGCCAAGGTCATCGTCGCCGGCGGTCGTGGCCTGGGTAGCGGCGAGAACTTTCACCAGCTGCTGGAACCGCTGGCCGACAAGCTTGGCGCCGCACTCGGTGCCTCGCGTGCAGCGGTTGACGCCGGTTTCGTGCCGAACGACTATCAGGTCGGTCAGACGGGCAAGATCGTCGCGCCGCAGCTCTACATCGCGGTCGGCATTTCCGGGGCCATACAGCACCTGGCGGGAATGAAGGACAGCAAGGTGATTGTGGCGATCAACAAGGACGCCGAGGCACCGATCTTCCAGGTCGCCGATTATGGTCTGGTCGGTGACCTCTTCGATGTCCTGCCGGCATTGTTGAAGGAACTGGGCTGACCAGCACCGGGCTGCGCGCGGCCACATGAACCTGCCGGACGGCCTGCTGGATGGTGGCTGGACGGCCTGGCTGCTGTTTGTTGCCGGAGTGGGTCTGGCTGCCTGGCGGGCGCCGTGGCATGTGCTCGCCGACAGCAATCGCCTGCACGTCTTCCTGGGGACCATCGTCGCGCTGCTGCTGCTCTGGCACCTCAAGGCCGGGGTCAAACCCGGCCTTTCACTGCACCTGCTGGGGGCGACATTCCTTACCTTGTGTTATGGATGGGCGCTGGCCGGCATCGGCCTGTGCCTGGTACTGGTCGGGGCCAGCCTGAACGGTACTGCCGGTTGGCAGGCCTTTGCGGTCAACGCCCTGCTGATGGCGGGCGTAGGCGTCGCCGCGAGCCATGCGGTACATCGACTGGTGGACCGAATGCTGCCACGCCATATGTTCGTCTATATATTCGGCAAGGGTTTCTTCGCCGCGGCGTTGACAGTATTCGCCGTCGGTGCGGCGTCGTGTCTGCTGTTGACGCTCGCAGGAGCCTACAGCGGCGAGTATCTGAGCAGCGAGTATCTGCCTTATTTCTTTTTGCTCGGTTTTTCCGAGGCCTGGTTGTCGGGAATGCTGACCACACTGCTTGCCGTCTATCGACCTGATTTGCTGGCGGATTTTGACGATGCGCAGTTTCTCGGCAGAAAATGATTGTCCCGGAACCGTTTCCTGTGTAACTGTTTGGCACGACAAGGTATGCTTTCCCGATGGGCTTGAGATTCCTGCGTAGCGCGCTGACCGTTGCGGCACTCCTGCTGCCTCTGGCCGTACCCGAGGCGAGAGCGATCGTCCTCGGTGAACTGCGCAGCAGTTCCCGTGTCGGCCAGGTTCTGCGTGCGGAAATTGACGTTGCGGAGCACCCGGCGGAGCGTTTTGACCCGGCCTGTCTGAAGCTTTACCGTCCGGAGTCAGTGAGCGATGAACTGCCATGGATTACATCGGCGCGCCTGAGTTACCGGAGAGAGAGCGGCCGCAATACCTTGAACGTTGTTTCACAAGCACCCCTGCTCGACCCGGTGGTGCATCTGGGGGTACGCTCGGAATGTGTTGGCGGTACCTCGCGGCAATACACCCTGCTGCTCACGGCACCTGCCGGGCAGGCCCCGGCCGAGAGACCGCGCGCAGGAAGCGGACCGGCGGTGCCAGCCGACAGCGCTTCGGCGCTCCCACCCGCAGCGGCACCCCGCGGGCAGACAGAAAAGACGCCACTTCGCAGCAGACCGGCGGCGGTCGGTCCGCGTCCGGACTCGCCGACGCCGGCGAGCGTGCCCGGCGAAGACGGCGTGCCCCTGCGCCTGAGCGACGAATTGTCGGCGCCAGTCCCGAGCAGCGAGTTGGGCCGTGAGTTGTTCCGCCTGCAGCATCGCACGCTGCAGATGCTCAACGATCCGAATGACCAGCAGCAGTCTCTCAGCGAGAAGCTGGCCTGGCTGGAGGCGAATGTTGCCGAACTGAAGAGGGCAGGTGACCGCCTCGAAGGGACGGCAGCGGCGATTCCTGCAGCTACTTCCGTGGCGAAGGCGGGCAACCCGGTGGTTGAACAAACGGCACCGTCGCCCGTGGCGTCTGCACCGGCCTTGTCAGCATCGGCAGCGAGTCCGCCCCCGGCTTCGGCCGAGACGGCAAAGGCGTCCGGCAGTGCTGTGGCGCAACCAACCCGCCGACCGAAGTCGGCCGACGTCCCGGACGCCGAGCCCTGGGCCTTGTACGCCGGGCTTGTCGCGGCGGTATTCCTGGTGGGTTTGCTTTTCCGCCGTCGCGAAAGCCTGGAGACTGCACGTCAGTCCACACCGGGCGCTGCCGCCGGACAGGCACGACGCGAACCAGAAGTTTTGCGATTGCCGGAGGAAGTGACCGCAGTTCCGGTCGCGGTTGCTGCCCATGTCGTGACGGCCACCGCCGCCGCAGTGCCAACGCCCTTGCCGCAGCCAGCGGTGGTGCCGGTGCAAGCCTCCAGTCCGGAGCCCGAAGCGAGCGGTGCGGGTCCGGCACTCGAACTTGCCGAGATCATGCTTTCTTTCGGCCGCGTCAGTGGTGCGGCGAAAACTCTCGAGGAATACCTCGCCGCCCTGCCGCAGGAGTCGGTGCGACCCTGGATCCGCCTGCTGCAGATTTACCAGCGCAACGGCATGCGCGACGAATTCGAAGCGCTGACTCTGAAGCTGAACCGGAATTTCAACGTTGAGATCATGCGTTGGGATGGCGGCGATTCGCGTAAAGAACTGCAACTCTTGCCGCTCGATACGCAGCAGGCCAAGGCGATGACGCTGGAGGACATCCCGCGCATTCGCGACCAGATCATTGCGCTCTGGGGAAGGCCGGAATGTCCTGGTTACCTGGAAAAACTGCTGCGCGACAATCGCGATGGACAGCGCAGCGGTTTTACCTTGCCGGTAGTCGAGGAAATCTTGTTCCTGATCGACATCGTGGCGACCCGCGAAGCCGCGCAGCAGTTTTCACAGAACCCTTAAGAGGAGAAATACATGAGTGAATACATTGCCCCCATCCGTGACATGCAGTTTGTGCTCAAGGAACTTGCCGGGCTGGACGAGGTGGCGCAATTGCCTGGTTGCGAGGAAGCGACCCCTGATCTGGTCGATGCGGTTCTCGAAGAAGCGGGTCGCTTTGCCGAGGAAGTCCTGTCACCGATCAACTGGTCCGGTGATCAGGAGGGGGCACGCTGGCAAGACAAGGCGGTGACCATGCCTGCCGGATTCAGGGAAGCCTACAAGCTGTTCGCCGACAGCGGCTGGACGGCGCTGGCCTGCGAACCCGAGTGGGGTGGTCAGGGGCTGCCCAAGGTCGTCGCCGCTGCCGTCGCCGAAATGTGGAAAGCGGCCAACCACTCGTTTTCTCTATGCCCCCTGCTGACCGCCGGGGCCATCGAGTCGCTGGTGCTGACCGGCAGCGACGAGCTCAAGCAGACTTACCTCGAAAAGATGGTCAGCGGCGTGTGGACCGGGACGATGAACCTTACCGAGCCGAGCGCCGGCTCCGATCTTGCCGCCGTACGCACGCGTGCCGAGCCGCAGGGAGACGGCACCTACAAGATCTTCGGACAGAAAATCTTCATCACCTATGGTGACCACGATATGGCGGAGAACATCATCCATCTCGTGCTTGCTCGCACTCCGACAGCCCCCGAGGGAGTCAAGGGGATTTCGCTGTTCATTGTTCCGAAGTTCATGGTCAACGACGACGGCAGCCTGGGGGCTCGCAACGATGCCTATTGCGTGTCGATCGAGCACAAGCTGGGTATCCACGCCAGCCCGACAGCGATCATGGCTTTTGGCGATCAAAGCGGTGCCGTCGGCTACCTGGTCGGCGAGGAGAATCGTGGCCTGGAATACATGTTCATCATGATGAATGCGGCGCGTTTTGGCGTCGGCCTCGAAGGCGTTGCCGCCTGCGAGCGGGCTTACCAGCGCGCGCGCGACTATGCGCGCGAACGCATCCAGTGTACCGATATCGGCGTACGCGGCGGTCCGAAAGTGGCGATCATCAACCATCCCGATGTTCGCCGCATGCTGATGACCATGAAGTCGCGTGCCGAGGCCACCCGGGCCCTGGCCTACGTGGTGGCCGCGGCGCACGATGCTGCGGTGCACCATCCGGACAACGAGGTACGCAAGCGTAACCAGGCCTTTGTCGATCTGATGATCCCGGTGGTCAAGGGCTGGAGCACCGAATCGGGAGTCACCATGGCTTCGCTCGGGGTGCAGGTACATGGCGGAATGGGTTACGTCGAAGAAACCGGCGCCGCGCAGCACCTGCGTGATGCCCAGATTTCGACGATCTACGAGGGGACCACGGGCATCCAGGCCAATGACCTGATCGGCCGCAAGATTGCGCGCGAAGGCGGCGTCACCCTCAACGCGCTGATTGCTGACATGCGTGCGCTCGACGCCGATCTGGCTCAGCGGAGTGGTGGAGATCTCGCGGCCATCCGTAGTCGCTTTGCCGCCGGCGTAGACGCCCTGGCGAGTGCCGGAGAGTGGCTGGTGGCCACTTATGGGAAGGATGTTCGTGCCGCATCGGCGGGCGCGGTTCCCTTCCTGACGCTGCTTGGCATCGTTGCCGGAGGTTGGCAGATGGTCCGCGCTGCGCTGATTGCACAGAAAAAGATCGACGCGGGTGACAGTGATCCCTTCTACCCGGCAAAGATCGTCACCACGCGCTTCTATGCCGACCACGTGTTGTCGCAGGCCGCCGGTCTGGCGAGCAGTGTGACCGATGGCGCCGAAGGGGTGCTGGCACTGCCCGAAGACATGTTCTGAGCGGCGGATAGCGGCGGTCCCTTCGGGCGGGCCGCCGCTGACCATGTTCTGCGGGTTCCGTCTTGCCGTCTGCCGGCAAGACGGAACCCGCGTAATCAGACCAGGAATGCCCATGCACAGCCAACGCAAACTCGTCCAGACCAGCCTGATTCCGATCCGCTGGGGCGATATGGACGCCTACGGACACGTCAATAACACCATCTACTTTCGCTACATGGAACAGGCTCGCGTTGAGTACCTTGAAACCCTCGGCTTCAAGGTCATGCCGCGGGGCTCGGCGCCGGTGATCATCAACGCCAGTTGCACCTTTCTGGTTCCTCTGAACTATCCGGGTGCCGTCGAAGTGCGCATGTTCTGCGGCCGTCCCGGGCGCAGTAGCGTGCCGACGCACTACGAAATCAGGTTGCAGGGCGACGACGCTCTGTATGCCACAGGCGACTCGAAAATCGTCTGGATGGATGTAGCGACCGGCAAGTCGGTACCAATTCCCGACGAACTGCGTATGGAATTGCCTGCCTGAGCACAGGGGGAGCGGGGACATGGAAAACGAAGCACTCTGGCGCCCCAGCGCCGATGCTGTCGAGACAGCGCAACTCAGTTCCTTCATCGCCGCAGTCAACCTCCGTTGGCAAGCCGGCTGTTCGGATTACGCCAGCCTCTGGCGCTGGTCAGTGGCCCGGCCCGAAGCATTCTGGCGTTCGCTGTGGGATGAATGCCGGGTGCTCGGCGAATCCGGTGCGAGCGTCGTCGAGGACGGCGACCGCATGCCGGGCGCCCGCTGGTTTCCGCAGGCCCGGGTCAATTATGCAGAGAACCTCCTGCGCCGCCGCGATGACGCTGACGCCCTGGTTTTCTGGGGAGAGGACAAGATCAGGCGCCGCCTCTCCCGAGGTGAGCTTTACGTGCAGGTTTCACGCTGTGCGCAGGCGCTGAAGGGTGCTGGTGTCGTCCAGGGTGACCGCGTCGCCGCCTATCTGCCGAACATGCCCGAGGCGTTGATCGCCATGCTGGCAACGGCTGCGCTCGGCGCCATCTGGTCGTCCGCATCGCCTGATTTCGGGGTACAGGGGGTCCTGGACCGTTTCGGGCAGATTGAACCGAAGATCCTGCTGTGCGTTGACGGCTACTGGTACAACGGCAAGCGGGTCGACTGCATGGCCAAGAACGCCGAAGTCGCTGCGCAAATGCCAAGTGTGGAGCGGACGCTGGTCGTCTCCTGCCTGGACGATTCGCCAGTAGTGTCCGGCATCCGGAATGGCGTGCGCTACGTCGACTTCGTCGCGCCGTACGCCGCCGCCGAGATGGAGTTTGTGCCGCTGCCTTTCGCGCACCCGCTATTCATCATGTTTTCCTCGGGCACCACCGGAGTGCCGAAGTGCATCGTCCACTGTCATGGTGGAGCCTTGTTGCAGCACCTCAAGGAGCACCAACTGCACGGCGACATCAGACCGGATGACCGCATCTTCTACTTCACGACCTGTGGCTGGATGATGTGGAACTGGCTGGTTTCTGCGCTTGCCTCGGACGCCACGCTGCTGCTCTACGATGGTTCGCCGTTCGTGCGGGGTGCCGGTAGACCGGGAACGATCCTTTTCGACTACGCCGACGCCGAGCGCATGACACACTTTGGGACTTCGGCCAAATTCATCGATGCGATTGCCAAAAGCGGCCTCCAACCGCGTCAGACACACCGCCTCAATCATCTCCGCGTCATGTTTTCGACCGGCAGCCCACTGGCGCCGGAGAGCTTCGACTACGTCTATCGCGAAATCAAGGCAGATCTCCTGCTGGCTTCAATTTCCGGCGGTACCGACATCCTGTCGTGTTTCGCGCTTGGTAGTCCGATCCTTCCGGTTCACCGCGGCGAGTTGCAGTGTCGCGGCCTCGGCATGGCCGTCGATGTCTTCGACGCGGAGGGCCGGCCGATTCCCGCGGGGCTGGGCGAACGCGGCGAACTGGTGTGCACCGCGCCCTTCCCGGCGATGCCGGTTGGTTTCTGGAACGATCCCGACGGCGCCAAGTACCACGCCGCCTACTTCGAGCGCTTCCCCAAGGTCTGGTGCCACGGCGACTTCGTCGAACTCACCGCCAACGAGGGCATGATCATCCACGGTCGCTCGGATGCCGTACTCAACCCCGGGGGGGTGCGTATCGGCACAGGGGAGATCTATCGCCAGGTCGAACAGCTGCCGGAGGTCGTCGAGTCGCTGGTCATCGGCCAGGAGTGGGCGCGTGATCAGCGGGTGGTCCTGTTTGTCAAACTGAGTGAGGGGATGACTCTGGACGAAGCGCTGGTCGGCCGCATCCGCCAACAGATTCGTCAGAATACGACGCCGCGTCACGTACCGGCCAAGGTCCTGCAGGTCGCCGACATCCCGCGCACAAAGAGCGGCAAGATCGTCGAACTCGCGGTGCGCAACGTCGTGCATGGGCGGCCGGTAAGGAATGTCGAAGCCCTGGCCAATCCGGAAGCGCTGGAATTCTTCCGTGCGCGGGCCGAACTGCAGTACTGACTGCGAGCCTCGTTTCCTGATCAGCGTACGCACGCCGGCACCATGTCAGCTTCCGCCAGTACTCGGCCTGGCGCCTCTGTCGGCTCAAGGCAGGAGTCGCTTCTCGCGCATGCTATTCGCCCAGCCAGGAAAGAGGGCCGCTGTGCTCGTGTTTGCAAAAGAGTGGTTGACGGACGGATTGCGAATGTCTAAACTGCTGCCTCGCGTGTTCCTCGATAGCTCAGTCGGTAGAGCGTCGGACTGTTAATCCGTAGGTCCCTGGTTCGAGCCCAGGTCGGGGAGCCAAACAAATCAGGCGCTTAGCCCAACTCTTAAGGTTGGGCTTTTTGCTTTCTGGCCTTCGTGTAGCCACCGTGTAGACAAATTCGAGCAATCCAGATCAACGCCAGGCCGGTTTAGCGTTGTTTACGCGTAAGTTGCAAAGCTGCCAACCGCAACGGGTCGCTATCGCCTTCATCCGCGAGCCAAGCCTGTACGGCGGGGCTGGATAGTCGCTCGTCCAATGCTGGGTCCAATTCTTCGTCGCTCATCAACTCAACCCCGCGAGGTTGCGCCTGATCCAACTTGACCATGCAGCGCTCAAGTGTAGTGCTCATTTCTTGACCTACAATGCGGCGATGCGTAGCTCTAGCTCCAGTGTCTCGACGTCCTTGCGTCGTGCTTCCAAGACTCCGGACAGGGTCGCGGCCTCTCCCGGCAGAAGTTTGCCGGCTGCCACGAATACTTTGTCTCGGCCGGGCAGGCCATCCTTTATCGTGGCACCGGCATCGAGGATATCTGACCACAACTCCTGGCCATCCCGATCGGCAGCGTGCTGTTTATCGCCTCGCTGTGCTGTCTTCGCAGAACGATTGGGCTGACGGCATGATTCCGAAGGTCACCGTGGAGTTTGCGGTGGCAGCGGAAGGCGAGGGATGGCCAGTGTTCGCAAGCACTCCTTGCTCGGGTGTTCGATGCCGGTGAAGCGCCGGCTTGAGACTGCTGTCTATGGACTCATGGACTGTAGCGGCATTCGAGACTGCCAAAATGTCCGGCAAAGTGTTGACGGGCTAGGGGGGCGCTGCTACAATGCTTCCTCTTCGCAGCACGGCAGACCGACACGGCAACAAAATTTAGACGGTTTTCAATATAAGTATGCGAAGGTAGCAAGGAGATATTTATCCTTGACAGTCGCGGGGTGGAGCAGTCTGGCAGCTCGTCGGGCTCATAACCCGAAGGTCACAGGTTCAAATCCTGTCCCCGCAACCAGCTCTTTAAAAACCAGACAACCGATAGGTGTGGGTTCTTGATTTGGGGTAATTCACGGAAGTGGATTGCTGAAGGATAGAGAAGGACTCGCACAGATGGAAAAGTAAAAGCTGTTGGGCTGGAGGAATCTGGTCTGACGGAACGTCGAGCGAGAGTTTTAGGATTTGAACTGAAGAGTTTGATCCTGGCTCAGATTAAACGCTGGCGGCATGCCTTACACATGCAAGTCGAACGGCAGCACGGGGCAACCTGGTGGCGAGTGGCGAACGGGTGAGTAAAGCATCGGAACGTGCCCTGGAGTGGGGGATAACGTAGCGAAAGTTACGCTAATACCGCATATTCTGTGAGCAGGA
>ERZ795062.226-NODE-226-length-52253-cov-6.821066_pt1 | contig 52253 bp, 43 predicted proteins | sample MGYA00375146_ERZ795062 | MGnify/ENA primary metagenome ERZ795062 (study PRJEB30191, sample SAMN05720281) | activated sludge metagenome | isolation source: Anaerobic digester | place: USA | collected 2015-07-16 ...
TGACCTGTATTAAAGAAAAAGGATACTTAGGAAGGAAGAAAGTTATGCCAATCAATATAAAAAAAACTGATATTAATGTAATAACGGGAACATCTTTACCGTCAGATAATAAAAGAAAAACTATCTTTTTTGCTAAAGGTGCTGAAAATGACAACAGTAAAAGTGCTTCATTAGAGCTATCCGGACAAGCAAAATTGATGGCGCATAATAGTACTGTTTATAATAATACTGCCGTTTATAAAAAATCAGGTACAACAGGTAGGCGAGAGGATTGGGAAGATTCAGAACTTGACAGAACTGATTATCACCCCACAACAGGAATATTTACTGATATATATGAAGTGATGCGTCTGGACGATCCTGATCTATATGAAGATTGCATGAGTCTTAAAAACAAAGCAAATACTTATGAATTGGGAACAGAGGGGCAGATAAAATATGATCAGGAAGAAAATCAAAAATTTGGAGATTGGTTTGACACCAGATGTATGAAAAATGGCTGGTACGATAATCCAATTAAATACCACACGGCTGCAAAAGATACTTTGGAAGGTCTATACTCTGACGGACAGCATGACACAAAATTTAATTTTTATGGTGAAAATGAAGATGATCCAAGAGCGACCATGTGGAATCCATGTGCCAAATTCAATGTATTGCTGTCAGCGCAGGCCTTTAATAAGCTTGCGTCACCTACGGATGTCGAAGGCAGAAATAGTATGGTCACACTGATTGATAATTCAGTGAGAAACATGAAAGAATTGGAAAAGACCTACGAAGGCGATAAAGAGCATCTCAGATTTGGCGTAAAAATTGACAAGGACGAGAAAGTTTCATATTGGGCTAATTATAAAGGCTGTAAGGATAAGAATGGCATTTCGTCAGATGATCCAAACAAATTGCTGGAGATGCTTTCTGAATGATTTATAGATTTTAAATGGCATCTAAACTTTAATGAGGTCTGTAATTAGGGCCTGAACAAAAATAGAATAAAATAAGCAAAAAGGCACGCTTTTCTGAGCATGCCTTTTTGCTTAACTTCCAGATTAGTGCTTGCCCTTTCCAAATCCACCGGCCTGTCCACCATTAGGGCCACCGCCCATCTGCATGGATTCTGTGATCTCGGTTACCTTTTCACCATTTACCGTCACAGTCCCACCATTTAGTTTACCGGTGGTATCAAAATCGAAAGCAAACTGAGCAGTTATATCAACAGTGCCTCCGTTTATTGTGAGGCTTCCATTGGCATCGAGGGCATCCGTGTCTCCACTTCCCATTGTTATGGATGTAGAACCACCATTGATCTCGATTGAAACATCACTGGAAGTACTCTTTGCAGCTGCGTTGATACCATCGTCAGAAGCTGAGATTTTGATAGTGCCGTCATTGATTTTTACGGAAGTACCTTCGATCCCTTCGACTGCAGTAATATCAAAAGTTCCCTTATCAATGGTAACGGTTGTAGTACCCTGTATACCATCATCACCTGCATTTATAGTGAAATTACCGCCTGCTATATAGATTGAACCAAGAGTGTTATTATCTTTGTTTTCAGAATGCAGGCCATCCTTATCAGTTGTGATATTAAATGTTCCGTCTGCAATGGATATCGAGTCCTTGCCTTCAATGGCATCAGATGTGGAATTGATAGTATATGTTCCACCTGTGATTTTAAGGTCATCCTTGCCGGTGATACCGTTTTGGGGAGATGTTATATTCAAAGAACCTACACCATTCATGGTGATATCGGACTTGGAGAAAATAACGGCATCTGTATTGGTCTCACCATCTGCTGTAAAAGTTCCTGTTACCTTTAGTTTATTCTTACTATCAGTAGTGGTTACAAATACCTTGTCAGCTGACTTGACATAGATCGCAGGAGAATCAGTATTGGTTATTGATACTCCGTCTAGAACCAGCTGAACCTTGGCATCATCAGGAGCATTGACGGTAATTGTACAATCAGTTGCAGTTCCCTTTATGACATAAACGCCTTCTTTGGTTATGTTGACATCCTTACCGTCGGAAACGGTTATGGTCTTGGTGTTGGTGAGATCTGCTGATTGCGCCATATCCCTATCGGAAAATACATCGCTGGAATCTGATGTGGACGTAGTCTTGGCAGTTTTTTTATTAGTTGAAGAAGTAGAAGCATTAGAAGTATCAGCTGTAGTCGTAGTAGTGGTAGTTCCTGTTGATGAACTCTTATTGGTACTGGTACCGCATGCCGAGAATGTTACACTTGCCATTGTAAAAAAAACTGCCGCTGCAATTGCCATTTTTCTATTTTGATTTTTCATAATAGGTTCCTTTCAACTCCGCTTGGAGAGTACTTGTTCTTGTTTGGAATGAAAGGATTATATGTGATTAAAATTAAATGAACCTTAAAAAGTAAATCTATTAATTAGTTTTTTTATAATTGCCAATATGATGTAGCGGAAGCAGTGGAATGATAATGGGGGTATGATCGGCGTAAGCTCTGTAGGCAGGATCTAGCCCATATCGTTTCTCCTGTTTCTTATCCAATCGTCCGGCACCATGAAACATGACAAATACAATGAGAAAATATCCAAGGATCACGGTGATCCACTGGAACGCACCCTTTAGAGAATCCAGAGAACTAACAAAGATCCCGGTCCAGAACAGTATCTCACCAAAATAATTAGGGCAACGGACTATTTTGAAAAGCTGCTGGGTGGCGACCATTTCGGGATTCTTTGCTTTTTGTTCTGTCTTTTCCTTATCAGAAAGTGCTTCGATCATTAAACCTATAATAGAGATCAGAGCACCGACAACAGGAAGAGCAATCTTGTCGGAATCACCATTGAACATTCTGTAAAAAATGCCACTAGTCTGTAATATATACAGGATGGAAACACTGATCCACATCAGGATCTTAATCAAGACTGGAACAGGATTATCAGAACTTCCCTGGCTGGCCTGATATGCAGCATTTTTCTCACGAAATAGGAGAAAAAGCGCTAGACGAAGCCCATATATGATCAAAAGGATACATAACAGGATCGTCGCAAAGCTCCATGACATTCCGGTGAGAATAGCCGTTACCATGTAGGTAGCACCAAGTGCTGCGACTGAGAAACCATAGCCAACAGACAAGAAGTGGATTATATTTTTGAAACCACCGATACATCCAATAAGAGAAACGATTAAGAAAATTAAAAATAGATTAAGGGGCATGACATTTTGTCCTTTCTGTTATATTAATGCTTAATATGTGAATCGGATGGAACAGTGCTGAAACTCTGATATATATACTCTTTAAAGCTTTTCTTGCCTGTCTTGGTATCGCCTACCATCTGATGGGTCATTACCCACTTACCGAATTGAACGACTCCGGAGCGACCTTCTTTTTTGACTTTGGGAAGCTTGGCGATCAGGTCAAATGTCCACACGGGTGCATGCTTGATATTAGGTGTCTTGCCGGCAGCATCAAAGCACATACGGGCAATTTCATCATAGGAGTAAACTTCATTGCCACCGATGTTAACAACTTTATTATTATCATTTATATGCTCTATCATATAGTCGGCAAAATCTCTTGTATCGATAACATTGGCATGAATAGTATCATGACCGAGAAGTGTAACGGATCCCTTTTCTATCATGGGCTTAAACTGCTTCATAATGTCATAGAAATATCCGGTGGGACGATAGATCACGTAATCAATTCCTGAAGCTGTGAGTGCATCCTCCATCTGAGCCTTGGCACCAAGCATAGGTATAAAAGAACCTTCCTTGGCTAGTAGAACTGACACATAGATATACTTTTTGACACCTGCGGATATAGCTTCGTTTAGCAGATTCAGATTGCCTTGATAATCCACGTCAAAGGGAGTTACTGTAGGTGATCCCTTGGTGAGACCGATGGTTGTTATAACGGCATCGGCTCAATCGCAAACGCCCTTAAGAGTGTCAGGATCGGAAGCGTTGACCTTGTGAAATATATAAGAACTCGGATCTAGCCCATCGATAGGTCGCTCCATCATATCAAGGGCAACTGTCTCATAACCATGCTCAATGCATGAACGTAGTACATCTAGTCCCAGATTACCAAAAGCTCCACCAATTACGATCTTCATTATTTTTTCTCCTTTTCCTTGGAACGTTTATCGTTGATAATGTCCATATGTTCTGCCGTTACAAGGGTAACGCCATTTTCTTTGGCCCACTTCACACAGCCCCTAAGAGCTGTCGGAAGGAATATTCTCGGAATATTAATAAGTTTGGCACAAGCGTCATCCGTGAATCGGACATCCGGATCGATACGCTTGGCAGCATATTGGACCGATGCTATAGTCGTAGCTCTTACCGGTAGAAGCTCAGGAATAGCACCCCTTAGATTACCTAGTCCGGGGAATCTGGTATACCAGAAGTTCTTGGAATCTCTATATCCATAGTCCACAGGAACCGGTGGGAAGTTTCCAGCTGTAACACCATTTACTATGGCATCATAATATTTCTCTTTCATGAGGATCTTGTCTATCCGAAGAATAAAATGTGCTCCATATGGTGTCGTGATTCCGTTAAAATCATGATAAGGACCGGGATATTTATCCTGAGGCTGATCTGTGGGAAATTCATCTATTGGTATATCATTTTGAGCTCCGTCCAGGGTATCCATCCAAGTGCACTCCATGATCTGATAAGCTTCTTTTACCACTAATGGATAATCTCAGGTGGGATCTGCTTCTTTTCGCAGGCCTTCTTCAAATGTGAATTTACAGTCCTTCATTTTCTCAGAGGTAGTATCTCCGGGCCAGCCCAGTCTAACGGCTTCCTTGAAATAGGCTTTGTCGTCTGTTATAAAATTAATTGCACATTTTTTTCTCTTTAGGATATTCTGTGCAGTATTGGATGTGTTTCTGGAATTTAAGAGCATGGCATAGTAATCCTTGCCCGCTACATAGTAAGGCTGGACTAGTGAATAAGGCCCGAGATTTGTACTTCCGTCATCGGAAATTGTGCTTATAAGTACTGTAGGCATTGGAAAAAACGCAGATGTCTGATAGAAATTATCCACTATCCTCAAATCTTTAAAACTACTCATAAATAAGCCTCGCTTTCTTTTCGATACTTGTCTAAGTGACGAATGGTTCACTGTTTTATATCTTTCATAGCTTTTACAACTTTGTAAATATTATGCAGAAATGATCTCTGCAAATTCACGTATCATTACGTTATCAATATCATCTCTCTGCGACACTGTGAGTATGGTTTCTGATAAAATCGGAATCACAGCTCTCAGATCATTATTCCCTGTATTTTCAATCAGCTTAAGCAAAATATCATCAATCTGATCTCGTAAAAGATGATGATACTTTTGAACGATATTCATAGAACCACCGGCCTCTTCGAATTGCCCGAATGTAGCAACGTACCTGTTATTAAAGTTTCTTATTGACATAGTGACGCCAACCATTCCATTTGAAAACTCCTGGTGTGGATCATCAGAATCAATAGAGAAATTGGTAACAGCATTTTTCATATCATCAACTGTTTTGTTCCAATCCACCAGCATTATTCCGGCAACCATTTCGTCCTTGGACTTAAAATAGTTATATACGGTTCCGGTAGCAACATGACACTCCGCTGCGATCCTTCTGATTGATAAGGCAGAGTACCCTTCTTCTCTCAGTATCAAAGCGGTTTTATCTAAAAGTGTCTGTTGCAGATTGGGAAATATCTTTGGCATTTTATCCTCCAAAATGTAGGAGCTTAAACTTATTATGAACGTGTTCATAATATATTGTACTCATGTTAAGATAGAAATCAATAAAATAAATCATGAAAGTACTAAGTGGATAAAATATATAAAATTTAAATTGTATTCATATTTATACATACTGGGGATGTACAAGGTGAAAAAATAAGCGTATTATTCTCGAGATGCTTTTAAATCAAGTATATTTATTCGAGGATACATAATGGAATTTTTGTTTGTAGGTGTCGGTGGAGCAGTTGGGGCCATGCTTCGCTATGGTATCAGTTTGACTCCGTATAAGGGTACATTCCCGATTCTCACACTTATAACGAATATTATAGGTGCAGTACTTATAGGTGCTATAGTGGGCGTAGCGGTCAAGAAAAACTGGTCTTCCAACACGGTTCTTTTCCTTAAAACAGGAGTATGTGGAGGCTTTACGACTTTTTCAACATTCTCGTTGGAGGCTCATAATCTCTTTCAGGCGGGGAGAACGATTATGGCTGTTACATATATGATATTGTCTGTAGTATGTTGCGTTTCAGGTGTTATGGTAGGAATGTTAGCAGCAGAGAAGTGCTGAGCATATGGTAAAAAAGAAAATGTCTATGAGATGGACTACAATCCTCTCATAGACATTTTTTTGTGAGAAACAGAACCTTAAACAGTTGCCATACAGGAGCCCTTAATGAATCGAGCACTAAGTACTTAATTAATCGAGATTTAATCTCTCCTAAGTGCATCAATAGGATTGAGCTTGGCTGCTTTGTTGGCAGGAGTGACTCCAAATATTATGCCGATTCCGATGGAGAAACCAACAGAAATTATTATCCAGGGTATAGAAATAGCAAAATCAAGGGAAATTACTACCGATAGGATCTTTGCCAGTATTATCCCGACTATTACACCTAGTATGCCCCCAACACCGGTAAGGACGGCTGATTCTGTCAGAAACTGTGCCAATATATTTTTATTTTTGGCGCCAAGAGCCTTTTTCAGACCAATCTCGCCGGTACGTTCTGTTACGGATACCAGCATTATGTTCATTACACCGATACCACCAACCAGAAGGGACAGACTGGCAATGGATACCAGCATGATAGTGATTGAATGCGTAAGGGTGGTAATTGCTTCATTGGCCTGTGAAGAATTAAGGGCGCAATATTTAACTGTGTCACCTGTTCCGTATTTGTTTAGAGATTTAGAAACATTTTTTCCGATGCTGGCCATCTGCTTGGTGTCGCTTACTGATACAGCAACACTTTTTGGCTCATCAAATTGGTAGATAATGGGCCACACTTTGTTCGGAAAATAGACATTTCCGTAACTGGTATCAGAGCCTGACGACTGGTTATAGTCATCGATAGAATCATACTCCTCATTCTTTTTGGTACTGTTTCGGACTACACCGACTACCTTAAATGGTTCTGAACCCACCTCGATTATCTGGCCGAGAGGATTATTGCCATCAAATAGTTTATCCACCAGATTATCATCAACAAGAGCAATTTTGTCGGTAGATGAATATTCTTCTTTGGAGAAATCCCTTCCGGAAGTGACCTTGTATAAAAGAGTCCTTAGATAAGTAGAATCGATTCCGTTGACCCGGGCACCGTAGTTCAGGCTCTTTTCCTTCCAATAGATACCATCATTGACATCACGGGTATTGTAAGCGCTAGCAGCTCTTACTCCGGATATTCCCTTTATTTCCCTTAAGGAAGAGTCGTTGACACCGACAAATCCATTTGGGATCCCATTTGACATATCATAAGCATAGGAACCATCCTCACTGGGGGCTACAATCGTGACATTATTACCAGAACCTACCAGGCTCTTTTCCAGCTTCTTGGAGGTACCTTCTACAATTGACACTATAGCTATAATGGCGGCGATTCCGATTATTACTCCTAACATTGTGAGGAAGGAGCGCATCTTGTGAGAAAAGATTCCCTTGATTGCCTGTTCAATATTTTCTATCATATTTTCCTCTTTTTTATAAAACGCTGTCAAAAATATTTTTGACACTCACATCAAGATATCAAGCAATTATATTGCCAAGTATTATATTTAAAACATATTGAAAATAGATACTTTTTGCTTGGTTGTGGTTTTATTGCCAACAATTGCAGTTTTTCCGTAGGGAAAAGCAATCTTTTCGTTACCTTTTAATCCCTTGGTGATTTGAATAGATTCGGCATCTCCGGTAGATTTGATGCTTACGGTCTGCTTCTTTAGCTTACCATTACCGTTGTCTATCATTACATAGTTGCCTTTGTTGTCGTTTCTGACATAGATGCGCTGAAGAACTATGATATTATCAGAATTTTCTACGACCTTGGTTATCTCAACGTCATCATTCAGAGTAAAACCATCACTGGTCTCTAGGTAGGCTTTGAATTGGTAATAGGATGAATCTTGCATCGAGCCTCCGTCCGCATTATGATCAGTAGCAGGATAGTAGTTAAGCTCGGTTATGGTAGCAACGGAGTTGGCAGCCGACATATAATCGTTGATATTGACCTGGTCGCCGATTTTTGCCTTTATAATGTCATTTTCACTCATATATCCTGTTACTGTACTTCCCTCGGTAGAACCTATGGTCAGAAAAGGCTTGCCATCGGTACTTGGATTGATACTGTCGCCGATGAATTTTACTATCCCTGGGACGGCCGCCTTAACAGTGGTATCTGATATCTGCTGTTTTAGCTTCTTGATATCTAATTCTTCCTCTAAAATAGAACTTTTTAGGGTTTTGATTTTGTCATTGGTTTCTTTGATGGCATCATCCTTTTCCTTTTGTGTCATACCAGATCTGGAAATTGTAGGATCTGCAGGATCTGAAACAGCAATTGTCTTTAGCGAAGACTTTTGCAGTTTTGAGAAATTGCCAGAGCCTGTAAGGTCAGTTATGTTAGAACCTGTGCCGTTTGTATTTGTAGTTTCATCTTTTGAACCTGTATCAGGTTTGATTGGATCACCGGAATTATCAGAAGCTCCATTTTTCCCAGTGTCACTGTTGTTATCTGGGACAATAGGTGCATCAGGTGTATCCGGAACTTCAGGTGCATCAGGGATCGGAACAACATTCTGATAATAGGCTAGCAGCTGGGTCTGGATATCGAGAGCAGCCTTATCAGATTCATATACCATATTTTGGGATATGAGCTCACCATTAATCGACTTGTCATCATAGGAATAAAGAACCGTTCCGGCCTTGACACTATCGCCTACATTTACAAAGACCTTAGACACAGACTTACTTCCATCTACATAAAATTCTTGAGCGTTGTCATCTGTTATGCGACCTGACATTGTAGAGTTGTTTTGTATGTACCCGGAATTAAGATCAGATACAGACTGGACATAGGCCATGTTATGATCACGTCTGACTCTGTCTAACAGATAGACTATAACACACAGGATAACAGCAATTATGACCAGGACAATTACTAACTTTTTTTTGGATTTAGCTTTCATGCGTCCTCCTTATTGATCAGAGACGGATCATCATAGATACGACCGTCTACAATGTATGCGATTTTTTTCGCCCTCTTGGCGATATTTGGATCATGAGTGATCATTACTATGGTTATGCCTTCACGATTTAGAGTATCGAATAGATCCATAATATCTCTCCCTGACTTTTGATCAAGGGCACCGGTTGGCTCATCAGCCAGTAGCATATCCGGATGATTGATAAGGGATCTGGCAATTGCCACACGTTGTTTCTGCCCGCCGGAAAGCTGAGAAGGACGGTGATCCAATCTATCTCCCAGACCTACTTTATCCAGAGCAGAGGCTGCAATATCTTTCCTTTCTTTTCTCGGAGTACCAGAAAATGATAAGGGGAGCATGACATTCTGCAGTGCAGTCTCTCCAGGCAGTAGTTCAAAGTTCTGAAATACAAATCCGATTTTTCTTGCTCTAAGTTCTGCCAGTTTATTATCAGACAGTGATAGGATATCAGAGCCGTCGAATTCATATGTCCCTGAGGATGGAGTATCCAGACATCCGATTATATTCATAAGCGTGGATTTGCCGGAACCGGAAGGACCCATAATGGCCAGATAGTCGCCCTTTTCCACGGTTAGTGTAATGTCATTAAGAACAGGAACCGGGGTGTCCTTGGGCTGATATACTTTATTGATATTTCTTAGTTCTATCATATCCATCAACCCTCCGGTTTCGTTGTATTCTTAGTGCTATTATCGGTAGTATTATCAGTAGATACTTCTACATAGAGATGCTGCCCGATCATCAGTCCCTCCGGTGTATCGATAGATGCGTAGAAATTGTATTTGGAGGCCTGTTGCGTATTGTTAGTATCAGAAGATCCCATCATTTGATTATTATTTTGGACGGTAGATTCAGTATCTACCTTGGTTATCTTGCCGGTCCATTTCTTATCGTTGATCCTCGAACGAAATGTCACTGGAGTTCCGGCAGCCAACATTGAAATATTCAGTTCATCAACAGTACCCTTAACCCTATAAGCATTGCTAGAAAGAATCGTCATAAATGCCGTATCGTCGGAGCTATTATTGGAAGCATTGATATTAGTAATGATCCCATCGATCGGAGAAGTAACTATTGAACTTGATATTTTCTTGTTAAGCGAGTCGATCTCGGCTTGTTTAGTCTTCACATTCAGTTCAGCCTGCTTTAGCTGGGTAGTGAGATCCTGAATCTGCGAAGAATATTCAAGCTTTGAAGCATCATCTGTGGCTTTTGCCTTCTCAGCTTCAAGGGAACTGACCTGATTCTGCAGGTCTGTTACAGAATCGTTGGAGGCGCTTAATTCCAGTTTACCTTGTTCTATCTGGAGTGACAGATCTGCAGTTTTATAGGTAAATAGCTGTTGACCTGCTTTTACAGAGTCTCCCTTTTGGACTAGGATCTTATCAAGCTGCCTATCACTGTCCAGCTTGATATCATTGGATTGCTCAGGCTCTACAACGCCTGTAAATATTGCAGAGGCACTGAGATTGGCATTGCCAGAATCAAAATTATGATTGCCTCCGGCAGTATTTTTACTATCGGACTTTTTACCTTTTACTAAAAACCAATATGCTCCGCCTGCAACTATGGCAAGAATAAGGATTACCACAATGGTAATGATCAGTTTCTTGTGCTTTTTTCCGGTTCCTGTGCTTTTACTCATTTTTATCCTCCTCCAATATCTTAGTGACTTTATCAATGTCTGCTATTCTGACGAAAATACCTTGATTTGCATATTTGGATTTATTTTTATAATAAATATTCACGTATCCGATACTTTTTATATCAGTTCTTGGATTCCCAATATCAGGTATCCGCTTTACTGATGATAAAAATGTTTTGATCTTTTCCTTGCCACTTATATTAATAGAAATATTACCGTTTACATAAGGCTGATAGGTTATGTTGGTTATTTCGTCTATCATATTCTTACCACCCTTTGTAGAAACTCCTCTTTTTCGTAGGAATTCCAAAGTGTTTTTATATTCAGGATATATATACATCTCAGATATGTATGCAGTATTGTTAGAATCATAATCATAATTGCTATCAGAACAAATCAATGAGATGTCAAATAAAGCTGTTGAGTTCTTGTAATCGGAATAGGTCATTGATTCCGAATCCTTTTTAAGTGCTTTTTGAAGCAGTCTGATGTCTGGCTGAAGCAGAGGAATGGACTTATTGATGGATACTTGAGTATTCCAATCAGTAATTACCGCTTCTGTACTAGGTCCTTGGATCTCGGTTCGGAAAAGAGAAGCATGTTTATTAAAATCTTTGTTTTTCGTCAATGTGGATAAGAGCTTCTCATGGCTCTTAACATCGACAGCATAGATCCTGTATACCTTTCGACCACTTTTAAGAACGTAACATACAGTGCAGGGTATGGTTTTATCTACCGATATATTTCCATCATCGGTGGAGATATTTTCAGTTTCAGCATGATCAACGGAATTATTCATGGATCTGGATACAGTTTTTAAAATAGGAGTAAAATCAGTAGTCTGATTCATCTCTGCCTTAATGGAAGCATCAGGATCAAACATTATGGTCCCTTGATAATAGGTCTCATATCCTGATGAGAATCCCACAGAACGAAGTTCGCTGGCTTTGGGAATATATGTATCCATTCCAAATGGATCACAGATCATGATGATCAGGATCAGAACATCAGTTAAAAAGGCAGCAGCAGTGAGCTTGATGCCTTTTTTTAGTTTTATCGGCCCCTGATTAAATATCATATCTATAATAAGTGAGTAGATACAGACAGAAAATAAGGTTGAAAATGCAAACCAGGTTCTATCAGTGACCACCATATCAGCACCGGAAAGAGAATATATTAGATACCCTGTCAGGAAAGAGGTTGGGATTGTGATCATGAATTTAAATATATTTTTGGTTATTTCCCATGAATATGCTTCGCCTGCACTTTCGGAAGGACGTCTATCATACAGGATGATCCCCAGGATCAGGAAAATAATGGCATAGCCTATAGATATCATTACCGAAAATATATCACCAAAATGGTAATAAATAGAGCTGGCAGGTGAAAAGGCCGAAGTGTTTAGAAACATGTATGATAGGTCATGATTCAAAATGTGTTGATAGCAGACCCCGACAATTGAATAGTAAAGTGTCAGGCATCCGGGTAAAAAGCTCATAAAGAATACGGCAGTCAGGCAACCTATAAATGTTCGTCCTGTTATTACCATTGAAAATACGACACAGGAGTATACTGCCATGAAACAGACGATCCTCCGAAGCATGGCATATAACATTATTGGAATGGCACTGTAAGGGGTAGGGGTTATGATCAACCCTAATATCATACCCAGAATATTGGCCAGAATATATGGAGTCAAGATCAGTACGGCTCCATTTATATATCTTATTAAAAAGAGCTTTTTCCTCTTGATGGGGATACTATGGTAAAAGTCCTCGCTGGCAGAGCTATGCATATATTTAAAATTAAATGCAGCCATTATAAAGGCAAATACCATGAGAATAACAGTAGGAAGGATCCCGGCTCTTTCTAGTACCTGCTGTATCATTCGGGTCTGCTGGTATATCAGCTCTGTATTAGATGTTGTATAGTTATTATCAATAGTCTGGTTTAAAAACAGCAGACGTACTGGAAAACATAATAGAAAAGTAACAAAAGATAAAAATGCCAAATACATATTGGACTTTAGATTTATTTTTATTAGCTTATGCAAAGATTTTTCTGAGATCATAACCACAGGCCTCCGTTTCAGTAATAAATATTTCTTCCAATGTAAGTGGTAAAAATTCAAAGAAAACCGGATCAAGTGAATTTACAGCCTTTTTGATGCCGTCCCTTTGACCTCTTGCGATCACCGTGAAAAGAGATCCACTTCTATCGATGGAAATAGGATGTATCAGGCTGGAGATGGTAGCTTCCTGGCTGACATCCTGTAGTACAACCTGAAATTTCTGGGACTGGAACTTTATATCTTCCAATTGCTCAGAGAGCAGCACACTGCCCTTATGCAGCAGCCCTATCCTACCACTGATATCTTCGATCTCTCTTAGATTGTGGGATGCGATCACCGGCACTATTTTTCGGTCATAGACCTCTTCTGCCATAATACTCTTAACAGTCTGCCTGATAACCGGATCCAATCCATCAAAGGCCTCATCGCATAATATATATTTTGCTCCGGAGGAGAGAGCCAGCAGGAGCTTTAACTGCCGCTTCATTCCCTTGGAGTAATTTCTTATATTACTGTTTTTCCCCATACCTAATTTATTACTCATAAATTCAAAGCGCGTTTGATCAAAATCCTTGTATACGGCTCTACATATTTCGGACATGGAAGCAGGCGTAGAATTCTGAGGGAACATATCAGAATCTGATATGAAGCATAGTTTTTCCTTGGCAGAGGGATTCTCGAAAACTGATTCGCCGTCCACCAGAACCTCACCTGAGTCTTGCTTGATCACACCTGATATTATTCTTAGAAGTGTACTTTTACCGGCACCGTTTGTACCGATCAAACCAAAGATATCATCATCGTTTATATCCATGGTAACGTTATTAAGAGCCATAACCCCATTATAGGATTTACACAGATTCTTGATCTCGATCATTTCTTACGCCCCTCTTTATCATATATTGTTGCAACCTCATTGATACAGTCTTCTCTTGAAAATCCTAGCTTTATGGCCTCAGCTATCAGATCTGATAGTGTTTCTTGCCATTTTCTGATCCGATCCTTTCGAAGTGAAGATGGTTCCGCCACAAAGCTTCCCTTGCCCTTAACGGAATATATATATCCGTTATCCTCAAGAATGGAAAAAGCTTTTTGCACAGTATTAGGATTGACAGATAGCTTGGATGCAATGGATCTAACGGAAGGAAGCCGTTCATCCTTTTTAAATACACCTGTGGCTATCAGTATTTCGTATTTATCCACGAGCTGTTCATAGATGGCTCGAGGATCTTGGTAATTGACCTCTATCATATAAGTGTCCTGTTTCTTTTTTTACATGTATAAAACACGATGTTTTTTAATTTGAAATAAAATTTACCTCATGTGTATTATAACACTTAGTACACTTGATGCAATATTTACATGCTTCATTTATTGCCTTTTTTCGCATATTGTTGTATAGTTTGAATTTACAAAACTAAGAGAAGAAGAGATGAATATGAAAGAGAAACAAGAGAAAAATAGTCAGTTAGAAAAAGAAGATGTAACTCTTTTTGGACTCTTTCTTGCATTTGCCAAGGTCGGAGTAATGACATTCGGAGGCGGATATGCCATGCTTCCTATTATGCAGAGAGAACTGGTAGATAAAAGAGGCTGGGTCAAAGATGCCGAGCTCATGGATTATTTCGCTATAGGACAATGTACGCCAGGGGTAATAGCAGTCAATACAGCTACATTTACCGGAAGGAAATTAAAGGGAGTAATAGGCGGGCTAGTTGCTTCAATGGGAGTGGTATTCCCATCACTGATCATCATATCCATTATTGCAGCACTGATTAAAAATTTTGCACATATACAGGCGGTTCAGGATGCATTAGCCGGAATAAGAGTGTGTGTATGTATATTGATTTTCAATGCAGTATTTAAAATGTGGAAAAACGCAGTGGTTGACTGGATCACACTGATCATGTTTATTCTTATATTAATAGCATCGTTATTTTTCGATGCATCGCCAATTCTAATGGTAGTTCTGGCAGCAATTGCAGGAATTATCGTCAAGGGCAGAAATGATGCCGATAAAATAAAGTACGGCTCAGATACAAAGGAGCAAGTTGTCGATGATATAGCAGTAACATCAGACAGCAGGGAGGTGAAAAAATGATCTCACTTTTTTTACGTCTCTATTATGAATTTTTCAAGGTTGGTCTGTTTGCAATAGGCGGTGGAATGGCTACGGTTCCGTTTCTTCAGGAAATGGGGAAATCTACAGGATGGTTTTCGCCCGGGGAACTGGCAGATATGATCGCAGTATCTGAGAGTACGCCGGGACCTATCGGGATCAATATGGCCACATATGTAGGCTATGTATCAGGCGTTAGACATGGCGGGGCGATCGAAGGAATCCTTGGTTCTGTAATTGCAACAGTTGCTATAGTAACAGCACCGATCATAATTATTTTGATCATAGCTAAATTTCTGGAAAAATTCAGAGAAAACATATATGTCAATGCCGCACTATATGGGCTCAGGACTGCATCAGTAGCACTTATTGCTGCCGCCGGGATATCGATCGTGTTGTTTTCAATCTTTCAGGTTGAGAATGTATACGACATTGGAAAAGCGGTTATTGATTACAGATGCTTTATACTGGCAGCGGCCATTTTGGTTGTTACCAGATGGGTACCCAAGGTAAAAGAGTGGCACCCTATTATATTTATAGCAATATCAGCGGCAATCGGAATTATATTTCATATGTCGGTATAGGAAAAAGGAAAAGAAAACAGGAGGGACAATCAGATGTACAAGAAGGTTTCAACAGACCTTAACTTCGTTGATAGAGAAAAGGAAGTCAGCGAATTTTGGAAGGAAAATAATACTTTTAAGAAGAGTATGGAACAGAGAAAGCAGGGAGAGACATTTACTTTTTATGATGGCCCTCCTACTGCAAACGGTAAGCCACATATCGGACATGTTCTTACAAGAGTTATCAAGGATATGATCCCTAGATATCAGACCATGAAGGGCAAATATGTTCCAAGAAAGGCCGGATGGGATACTCACGGTCTTCCTGTAGAACTTGAAGTAGAGAAGATGCTGGGCCTGAACGGCAAGGATCAGATCGAAGAATATGGTATGGAGCCTTTTATCAAGAAGTGCAAGGAATCCGTATGGAAGTACAAGTCCATGTGGGAAGATTTCTCTGAAAAGGTAGGATTCTGGGCCGATATGGATGAGCCTTATATAACATATGAGGATAATTTCATAGAGTCAGAGTGGTGGGCTCTCAAGAAAATATGGGATCAGAAGCGCTTATACAAGGGATTCAAGGTAGTTCCATATTGTCCTAGATGTGGTACTCCTCTTTCTGCTCAGGAAGTTGCTCAGGGATATAAGACAGTCAAGGAAAAATCAGCTGTCGTAAGATTTAAGGTCAAGGGTGAGGATGCATATCTTTTGGCATGGACTACAACTCCCTGGACACTGCCTTCAAACGTAGCTCTTTGTGTCAATCCGGAAGAGACATATGTCAAGGCCGAAGCTATTGATGGCTATACATATTATATGGCTGAGGCACTTTTGGATAAGGTGCTTGGTCAGCTTAAAACAGAAGAACAGCCTGAAGCCTACAAGGTTTTAGAGACATATAAAGGAACTGACCTAGAGGGAAAAGAATACGAACCACTTTATTCATGTGCAGGAGAATCTGCAAAAAAACAGCATAAAAAGGCACATTTTGTCACCTGCGATGACTATGTAACTATGTCAGATGGTACGGGAATCGTACATATCGCTCCTGCATTTGGTGAGGACGATGCCAAGGTAGGCAGAAAATACGATCTTCCTTTTGTTCAGTTTGTTGATGGTAAGGGTGAGATGACAGAAGAGACTCCATTTGCAGGACTTTTTGTGAAAAAAGCCGATCCTGAGGTCTTAAAAGATCTTTCATCCAGGAAATTACTGTTTGCAGCTCCGAAGTTTGAACATGAATATCCACATTGCTGGAGATGTGATACACCGCTTATCTACTATGCTCGTTCTTCATGGTTTATCAAGATGGAAGAAGTAAAAGAGGAGCTTGTTAAAAATAACAATACAGTTAATTGGATACCGGATTCTATCGGTAAGGGACGTTTCGGCAACTGGCTGGAAAATGTTCAGGACTGGGGAATCTCTAGAAACCGTTATTGGGGAACTCCGCTTAATATCTGGGAATGCGAGGATTGTGGTTTCCAGGAGCCGATCGGAAGCAGAGAAGATCTAAAGGAAAAAACAGGAAGAGAAGATGCACTTACAGTAGAGCTTCATCGTCCTTATATAGATGAATTCACATATAAGTGTCCTCATTGTGGCAAGACAATGCGCCGTGTACCGGAGGTTATCGATTGCTGGTTTGATTCAGGAGCAATGCCATTTGCACAGCATCATTATCCTTTTGAAAATGAAGACCTGTTTAAGGATCAGTTCCCTGCCAAGTTTATCTCTGAGGCAGTGGATCAGACAAGAGGATGGTTCTATTCATTAATGGCTGAATCTACACTTTTATTTAACAAGTCTCCTTATGAGAATGTTATCGTTCTCGGACATGTACAGGATGAAAACGGTCAGAAGATGAGTAAGTCCAAGGGCAATGCTGTAGATCCATTTGATTCTCTTGACAAGTTCGGTGCTGATGCCATCAGATGGTATTTCTACACCAATTCACAGCCATGGCTTCCCAATAAGTTTCATGATAGGGCGGTTATGGAAGGTCAGAGAAAGTTCCTTGGCACACTTTGGAATACTTATGCTTTCTTTGTACTGTATGCTGATATTGATAATTTTGATGCGACCAAGTATGAACTGTCCTATGATGAGCTTGGAGTTATGGATAAGTGGATACTGTCCAGACTTAACTCCGCTGTAAAAGCAGCAGATGATAATCTAAGTGCTTACAGAATACCTGAGACAGCCAAGGCCCTTGATAGTTTCGTAGATGAACTCAGCAACTGGTATGTAAGAAGAAGCAGAGAGAGATTCTGGGCTAAGGGAATGGAACAGGATAAGATCAATGCATATATGACTCTTTATACCTGCTTGGTTACGATCTGTAAGGCTGCAGCACCTATGATACCGTTTATGACAGAGGAGATATATCAGAACCTGGTTGCCCTGCAGGACAAAAATGCTCCTGAGAGTATTCATCTCTGCGATTATCCTACGGTCAATGAAGCATGGATCGATAAGGATCTCGAGGACAAGATGGGCGTGCTTTTGAAAATAGTAGTCCTGGGACGTGCTGCGAGAAATGAAGCACAGATCAAGAACCGTCAGCCTATCGGTGATATGTTCATCAAGGCTGAGAGCGAGCTGTCACAGTACTATGTTGATATATTGAAAGACGAGCTTAATATCAAGAATGCAGAGTTCAAAGATGATGTTTCTGAGTACACGACATATTCTATCAAGCCTAATCTGCCTACAGTAGGACCTAAGTATGGCAAGTTCCTTGGTAAGATCAGAAATGCACTTGGAGAGATAGATGGAAATAAGGCTGTAGCTGAGCTTAAATCAGCTGGAGTTTTGAAGTTGCCTGAGGTAGACGAATCTATCGAGCTCTTAGAAGAGGATCTTCTGATAACTATGTCTCAGCAGGAAGGATATATGGCACAGAATGATGGCAATACTACTGTTGTTCTCTGCACTAACCTAAGCCAGGAACTGATAGAAGAGGGATTCGCAAGGGAACTTATATCCAAGATCCAGACCATGAGAAAAGAAGCTGATTTTGAGGTTATGGACAGAATCAGAGTAGGATATACTGGATCAGACAAGATCGTTGATATTTTTGATAAAAAAGGCGATTTTATCGCATCAGAAGTGCTGGCAAAGGAAATCGTTACAGAAAATGGTCAAGGATATACAAAAGATTGGAAGATTAACGGTGAGGATGTAACTCTTACTGTGGAAAAAATTAAATAAGTATTATAATGAGTCTGGTATATTTTGTTATTATACCTCGACACATTAAAGCATAAGAACTGCTATATAGGGTAATAAACCACTGTACAGCAGTTCTTTTTCATCAATAATTATATAAATTACTGGATGTCCTTACTAAAATACTTTTACTTGAAAAGTGCCACAAGGGGAAAGAGAGGAGATCGGATGAAATTTCATAATAATAAAAAGACAGAACTAAAAGAGGAATTGGCTACAAATGTGAAAAATCTATACCGAAAGGAATACGTCGATGCAACTCCGGATGAGATCTATCATGCATTTTCCGCAGTTGTCAAGAAAATGGTAATAGATCGTTGGATAGCTACCAAAGAGGTAATAGATAGGGAAGATCCGAAAATCGTTTATTATATGTCTATGGAATTTCTGATCGGTCGTACTTTGGGAAATAATCTCGTCAATTTAGGAAGCTATGGTAAGTTTCAGAATGTTTTGGATGATCTGGGGATCGATATTAATATACTGGAGGATCAGGAACCGGATCCGGCTCTTGGCAATGGTGGACTGGGACGGTTGGCTGCTTGCTTTTTGGATTCTTTATCTACGCTGGGATATCCGGCCTATGGATGTGGTATCAGATATCACTATGGAATGTTTAGACAGAAGATAGAAAAAGGATTTCAAAAAGAGGTTCCTGACGATTGGCTAAAAGAGGAATATCCCTTTGAGCTTAAGCGAAATGAATATATGTTTGAGGTCAAGTTTGGCGGCAAGGTCATAAGCAAGATGGAACCTGATGGCAGGATACATTTTGATCAGACAGAATGCCAGACTGTTATCGCGATGCCTTATGATATCCCGATCATGGGATATAAAAATAATGTGGTGAATTCACTTATGACATGGGATGCTCATCCCAAGGAAAAGTTCCATTTGGACTCATTTGACCGCGGTGAATATGACAAAGCCATAGAGGAAGAAAATCTGGCCAAAAACCTGGTGGAAGTACTGTATCCCAATGATAATCATGTCTATGGAAAAGAGCTTAGGTTAAAACAGCAGTATTTCTTTGTATCAGCCAGTATACAAAGAGCAATAAAGAGATTCGAAAAGCGCCACAGCGATTATAAAGAAATGCCGGACAAGGTGGTTTTTCAGATGAATGATACCCATCCTACACTTTGTGTCCCGGAACTAATGAGGATATTGATGGATGTAAAGGGATTGGGATGGGAAACATCATGGGAGATTACCCAGAAGTGTTGTGCATATACCAATCATACAATAATGTCAGAGGCTCTTGAGACCTGGCCTGTAGAGATATTCCAGCGCCTATTACCAAGGGTGTATCAGATAGTATGTGAGATCAACAGACGATTCGTGGAGTATATTAAAAATCAATATCCCAATGATACTTCCAGATACGAGAGAATGTCCATAATTGGAGCTGGACAGGTCCGAATGGCCAATATGGCTATAGTCGGAAGTTTTTCAGTAAACGGTGTGGCAAAACTACATACAGAGATATTAAAGAAAGAGACACTAAAAGATTTCTATGACATATATCCGGATAAATTCTCAAATAAGACCAATGGAATCACCCAGAGGAGATTCATGCTCCATGCCAATCCGACTATGTCATATTGGATCACCCAGCATATAGGAGAGGGATGGATCACTAATCTCTCTGATATGAAAAAACTGGAGAAGTTTATCGGGGATAAGAGATTCTGTATGGAATTTCTGGATATAAAACATCAGAACAAGATGCGTTTGGCAAAATATATCAAGGATCATAATGGAGTAGAAGTTGATCCAGATTCTATTTTTGATGTTCAGGTCAAGAGGCTACACGAATACAAGAGACAACTCCTTAATATACTGCATGTAATGTATCTGTATAATCATATCAAAGAACATCCTGAGAAAAAGTATGTTCCGAGAACGTTTATATTTGGCGGCAAGGCATCTTCCGGATATCATATTGCCAAGCTTATAATCAAGCTCATTAATAACGTAGGAATGGTTATAAATAATGATGAGTCTATTAACGGCCTGATAAAGGTAGTTTTTATCGAAGATTACAGAGTATCCAATGCAGAGCTTATATTTGCGGCAGCAGATGTATCGGAACAGATATCTACAGCATCCAAAGAAGCCTCGGGAACATCCAACATGAAGTTCATGCTGAATGGTGCTATAACTATTGGCACAATGGACGGAGCCACTGTGGAAATGGTGGATGAAATGGGTACCGAAAATGCAGTTATATTTGGGATGAGCGCAAGGGAAGTCATTGATCATGAAAATAGAAATGACTATAACCCAATTGAGCTATATAACAATGATTATGAAATAAAGAGAATACTTGATCAGTTGATAAATGGGTTCTATAGTCCTGACAATACTGAACTGTTCAGAGATATCTATAATTCTCTTCTAAACACAAAGGTTACAGCCAAGGCAGATACTTATTTTGTACTTAAAGATTTTAGGCCTTATGCCGAAGCCCAGGAAAAGATCAATGCTTTATATATGGATCGTGAGAAATGGGCAAGAATGGCACTTGAAAATATGGCAAATGTCGGAAAATTCTCGTCAGATAGGACTATCCAACAATATGTAGATGAGATATGGCACCTGGATCATATTGATGTTTCGTTGCATTGATCTTGCTACATATTTTTAACAATTTAAATAAAAAATCACTACACTTTTTCGGTTCTGTACATTGAATGACCAATGGTCAACTCCTATGATTTAACTCAATGGAACTTATTTAAGCAGAAGTGGGAAAGGACGTAGTGAGTTATGGAAACAATGACAACTTTGGACAAAGCAAAACATGCTGCTGAAAGAAAGGCCTTTGATGTAGCGGTTACAGCTGCTTTGAAAAATATTGACAAGAATCGTGGAGAGGCTATGGTCAAGCTGGTCAATCTGACCCAGAAGATTCTTAAGGATACATGGCCTGATAAAGCATACGATGCGCTTAGAGGAGTATTTGAAGATCCTGATAGTAAGTGGATGGAGTATACAGATTCACTGTTTGATACAGTTGATCATAAGCTTATAAAAAGCGCAGCATTGAATCTTGGATTTGAAGCAGGATTCAGTGGATATAAGAGAACGAAACAGCTAGGAGACGAGTTTGGATGTAATATTCCATGGAGTGTGCTTTTAGATCCTACTAGCGCATGTAATCTAAGATGTACAGGCTGTTGGGCAGCAGAATATGGTCATAAGATGAACATGGATCTGGATACGCTTGACAGTATCATTACTCAGGGAGAGGATCTCGGGATTCATTCTTACCTCTACACAGGCGGTGAGCCTATGGTTAGAAAAAATGATCTTATCACTCTTTGCGAGAAACACCCCCATAGTAATTTTATGTGTTTTACAAATGGAACACTTATTGATGATGCATTCTGCAAGGACATCTTAAGAGTGGGTAATTTCTTCCCTAATATTTCTCTGGAAGGATTTAAGGAAGAAAACGATAGTCGTCGTGGAGAGGGTGACTTTGACAAGGTCATGCAGGCAATGGATCTATTAAAGGCCAATAAGTGCATGTTCGGACTGTCAATTTGCTATACAAGCCAGAACTATAAGACCGTAACCAGCGATGAATTTCTGGATATGGTAATTGAAAAAGGTGTTAAGTATGCATGGTACTTCCACTATATGCCGGTAGGAAATGATGCATCGACAGATCTTTTGCTTACACCTGATCAGAGAGAATATATGTATCACAGGATCCGTGAGATCAGAGGATTTAAGGGTGGCAAGCCTATTTTTGCTCTAGATTTCCAGAATGATGGTGAGTTCGTAGGCGGTTGCGTGGCAGGAGGAAGAGAATACTGTCATATCAATCCTAACGGAGATGTGGAGCCTTGCGTATTTATCCATTACTCTAGTGCCAACGTCAAGGATATGAGCCTGTTGGACTGCTTTAAACAACCTATTTTCTTGAAATACAAGGAAGGACAGCCGTTTAACGATAATCATCTTCGTCCTTGTCCTATGCTGGAGAATCCTGATGCTCTTCGTAAGATCATTGCAGAGACAGGAGCAAAATCAACAGACATGCAGTCACCGGAGGATGTTGATTCGCTATGTTCAAAGTGCGATCCTTATGCCAAGGAATGGGCGATCCGTGCAGCTAAACTGTGGGATGATTCATTAAAAGCCAAAGAGGCAAAAAAGACCCAGTGTCATTAAAATAAATATAAAAATGCCGGGCTGTTTACAAATTAAACAGCCCGGCATTTTTTATCTTATTTAAAATATTTAATAAAAAATATTAATGTGTATTATTTATTATAATGTATCCTAGAGAACGTTCTCCGGACGGTTATCAATGATATCAGGTTCAGTGATCTTCTTAAATAAAACGATTCCGATGTAGCTGCCGCACATAGATATCAGAAGAGCCAAACAGAATAGAGCGGGGTTTCCGGATACAACACTGGTAAGGCTGGATGCCAGACCTGAAACTGAGTTGAAAACAATATGCAGGATTATAGTTGCCAATAGGTTACCGGTACGTTCTCTTATATATCCAAGAGCCAGACCTAAGAGAAATGCGTATACACCCTGGATCAGGTTCATGTGGATCAATCCGAAAAGAGCTGCCTGGATCACATTTGCGGTCCAGAAACTCAGGTTTTTACGAAGGATAGAATATGTAGCACCACGGAAGGTCATTTCTTCAACAATGGGACCGAGGATCAATGCATATATGATCATAGAAACACTCAATGAACTACCGGATAATCCGGCCTGCTCGATCAGCTTGGAATAAAATTCACCGGCCTTTGGCATAAGTACCATGAGAAATTCTGCGATATAATTAGTGAATATCTGAAACATTATACCCATAAATAAAAGAGTGGGAATCATCCATTTCTTGAGGACCTTGGGACTGGCGGAGACTTTGACGCCGGAATTCTTATTAAGAGACTTGATCCAGAGATACATAACGATAAAAGTGCCAATTCCATACATCAGATAAATAGATGGGGATTTAGCTATTGTTTTAGTATATGAAGCACATTTATCATAGAAGTCATTCATGGAACTGAAGTGGCTGGTATATATGCAGAAAGCAAAACCAAAAACTTCTATGAAAGTTGCAGCAACAGATCCTATAGTTGCTAATACAAGGGTAGGAAGTATTCCTTTTAAAATAGTCGTGATTCGATTACTCATAAATGTTTTCCTCTTTTCATTAAATAACATGCTTTGTAATGTTATCATTTTTCTATGTTTTGTACAATTGAAAAAGCCACCAAGCTTTGCTAATATATATAGGAACACAGGTTCGCGGAAATCGAAAGAAGGATATAATGAGCTTTGCCCATTTACATACCCATACAGAGTTCAGTATTCTCGATGGGTCAAATAAAATAAAGGATTATGTCAGAAGGGTCAAGGCTCTGGGAATGAACTCAGCGGCGATTACAGATCATGGCGTAATGTACGGAGTGATCGATTTTTATAAAGAGTGCAAGGCTAATGACATCAATCCTGTATTGGGATGCGAAGTTTATGTATCTCCAGGTTCTAGGTTTGACAGAGAGGTCTCCAATGGAGATGACAGATATTATCATCTTATTCTCTTGGCTGAGAATAATGTTGGATATCAAAATCTGATAAAGATAGTCTCAACAGGATTCATAGATGGATTTTATTACAAGCCAAGAGTAGATATAGAGACACTTGAGAAATATCATGAGGGCATAATATGCCTGTCAGCCTGCCTGGCAGGACAGCTGCCGAGAGCAATTGTCAGAGGTAAATATGCCGAGGCAAAAGAGATTGCCCTACAATATCAGAATATATTTGGAGAAGGTAATTATTTCATGGAACTTCAGGACCATGGGATACCGGATCAGAAAAAAGTTATCCAGGGTCTTCTGCAGCTTCATCAGGAAACTGGTATTCCGCTTGTAGCCACCAATGACTGCCACTATACGCTTCCGGAGGATTGCGAGCCCCACGATGTACTTTTATGTATACAGACCAATAAAAAGGTCTCTGATACAGATAGAATGCGTTATGAGGGCGGTCAGTTCTATGTCAAATCAGAAGATGAGATGCGAGGACTGTTTTCATATATTCCGGAAGCAATTGACAATACTCAGAAAATCTCCGACAGGTGTAATGTAGAAATAGAATTTGGTAATACCAAATTGCCGCATTTTGAGGTTCCGGAAGGATATGACAGCTGGACCTATCTAAATAAATTATGCGATGACGGACTTATAAACAGATATGGTGACAGCGCCGAAGAGCATCGTCCCAGACTGAACTATGAGCTGGGAGTAATAAAGACTATGGGATATGTGGATTACTTCCTGATAGTTTGGGATTTTATCAATTTTGCCAGGACTCATGGAATACCGGTAGGACCGGGGCGAGGAAGTGCTGCAGGCAGCCTCGTGAGCTACACAACAGGGATCACAGATATCGATCCTATCAGATATAGCTTGCTATTTGAGCGTTTTTTGAACCCGGAACGTGTATCTATGCCGGATATAGACGTAGACTTCGATTATGAGAGAAGAAGCGAAGTCATTGAGTATGTCATTGATAAATATGGTAAGGACAGCGTCACCCAGATCGTAACCTTCGGCACTATGAAGGCCAGAGGCGTCATAAGAGACGTAGGACGAGTACTCGATCTTCCATATTCTTTTTGCGATTCTATCGCCAAAAATATACCGAATGAGCTTGGAATAACTATAGATAAGGCTCTGGAGATGAATCCGGTACTTAGAAAAAGCTATGATGAGGATGAAAATGTCCATAGGCTCATAGATACGGCTAAGAGGCTGGAGGGACTTCCAAGAAACACTTCAATGCATGCCGCAGGAGTGGTTATTTCCCAGGAGCCGATGTATGAGTACGTTCCCCTGGCAAGAGCGCAGGATGGGACCTTAGTCACCCAGTATACAATGACTACGATAGAAGAACTGGGACTTCTCAAAATGGATTTTTTGGGACTGAGGACTCTTACTGTTATAAATGATGCCATTGAACTGGCCAATAAGAGGGACGACGTAAATATCAGCGTGTCGGGAATGACTTATGATGATCCCAAGGTATTTGAGCTGATCGGTTCGGGAAGAACCGAGGGAATATTCCAGTTGGAAAGTGCCGGAATGAAGGGATTCATGAAGGAACTGAAACCGAATTCCCTAGAGGATGTAATAGCCGGTATCTCACTATACAGACCGGGTCCTATGGATTTTATACCTGCTTATATAAGAGGAAAAAACGATGCAAGCTCTATAACATATGATTGCCCTGAGCTAGAACCGATATTGTCTCCAACTTATGGATGTATCGTATATCAGGAACAGGTAATGCAGATCGTAAGAGATTTGGCCGGATATTCAATGGGCAGGTCCGATCTGGTCCGTCGAGCCATGAGTAAGAAAAAGACTTATGTAATGGAGCAGGAGAGAAAGAACTTTATATATGGCAATCCGGATGAAAACGTGCCGGGCTGTGTATCAAAGGGAATAGATCCTGAAGTAGCAAGTAAAATATATGATGACATGATAGACTTTGCTAAATATGCATTTAATAAGTCTCATGCGGCTTGCTATGCTGTGGTTGCATATCAGACAGCCTTTTTGAAATTGTATTATCCCGGTGAGTTCATGGCTGCACTTATGACATCAGTTTTGGATAATACTTCCAAAGTGGCATCATATATAGTTGTCTGCAGACAGCTGGGACTATCGGTTCTTCCGCCGGATATTAATGCAGGAGAAGGTAAATTCACGGTTACAGACGATGGAATAAGGTATGGAATGTATGCCGTCAAGAATCTGGGACGACCGGTGGTTGATGGAATCGTAAAAGAGAGAGAAGAACGGGGAGAATATAGATCACTTCAGGAATTTCTGGAGAGAACAGGTTCCCTGGTCAATAAAAGAGCGGTAGAGAATCTGATCAAGGCCGGAGCTACTGATTGCCTAGAGGGTAATCGCAGACAGAAGGTTCATATATACCCGGCTATAATGGATAAGGCAGCCAAGGATATGAAGGACTCTGTCTCAGGACAGATGAGCCTGTTTGATTTTACCGATGCAAATGGTAAAAAAGCCTTTGCTATCAATTTTCCTGAAGTTCCGGAATTTGATAAAAGAGATAAGCTGGCTTTTGAAAAAGCAGTTATAGGAATATATGTAAGTGGTCATCCTCTAGAGGACGATATGGATTTCATGGAGAAAAACGTTACTGCCCAGTCTATTGATTTTCAGTTAGATGAGGAAGGACAGGTCAATGTCGATGACAATTCCTATGTAACCATTGGAGGAATAATAAGTTCTGTAAATGTTAAATTTACAAAGAACAATCAGGCTATGGCATTTCTGACACTTGAAGATATGGTTGGTGATGTGGAGATCATAGTATTCCCGAGAGACTATGAGAAAAACAGGGAACTGATAGAAGAGGACAGAAAGGTACTTATCCGTGGTAAGGTCAGCGTGGAAGAGGATAAGGATGCCAAAATCATTTGTCAGAATATGATGGCATTTGAATCGGCACCAAGGGATCTGTGGATCAGATTCCCGGATAGAGAAAAATATATATCATTTGAAAGTGAGATAAACGGTATAGAACCTGATCCGGATGGATATGATACCTTGATCGTCTATCTGGAAAAGGAAAAGGAAAAGAAAGTTCTGCCTCGTAGATATTGTATATCAAGAGATAGGCTAAGAATGGATCAGATAAGTGCTTTATTTGGTGAAAAAAATATCAAAGTAGTAGAAAAGCATGTTGAATTCAGGGCTCAAAGAGCGTAATATATAACGAGAAAAAAGTAATCATTGGAGGAAAAGTTATGGGAGAAAAAGCAAAAAGAATTGGCGTTCTCACCAGTGGCGGAGATGCACCAGGAATGAATGCAGCAATTAGAGCGGTTGTTCGCCAGGGACTGACGAGAGGACTTGAAGTATACGGAATTCATCGTGGATTCGCAGGCCTCCTCCAGGAAGAGATGGAACCTATGGATGCGCATAGTGTTTCAGATATAATCTCACGAGGCGGAACTATTCTTCAGACAGCACGTTGCCTGGAATTCTTACAGGAAGAATACCAGCAGAAAGCAGCCGATATTTGTAGAAAACATGGACTTGATGCAGTTGTAACCATCGGAGGTGATGGATCATATAAGGGATCTAGAAACCTGAAAAATCATGGTATCAATACAATGAGTATGCCTGGAACAATCGATCTTGATGTTGCATCTACGGAATATACAATTGGTTTTGACACAGCTGTTAATACAGCAATGGAAGCCATTGATAAGATCCGTGATACATCAACATCACATGAGAGATGTTCAATTGTTGAGGTTATGGGCCGTGGAGCAGGATTTATCGCACTTTGGTGTGGAATTGCCAACGGAGCCGAGGATGTTCTTCTTCCTGAGGAGTATGATTATGATGAACAGAAACTGGTCAATCATATAATCGCAGGACGTAAAAAGGGCAAACAGCATCATCTTATTATTAATGCCGAGGGAATCGGTCATTCATCATCAATGGCTAAGCGTATCGAGGCAGCTACAGGAATTGAGACAAGAGCCACTATTCTAGGATACATGCAGCGTGGTGGTAATCCTACAGCTAAGGACAGAGTATATGCTTCTACTATGGGAGCTATGGCTGTCGATCTCATCTGTGAGGGACAGCAGCAGAGAGTAGTATGTTATAGAGGCGGTCAGTTTGTTCATACAGATCTTGACGAAGCCCTTGCTATGGAAAAGAAGGTAGATTCTTACCAGCTTGAACTATGCAAGACACTTTCTAACTAGCATATAATCTGACATAATTATTTGAATGTATGATGAACCGGAGTCTGTTTGGCCCCGGTTCAATTTATGTAAAGGTCTAGCATAGCCACTATAATTTTGCTTTTTTAGAACTAAAAAATAGGAAAATGAAACATTTTGAGGAAAATATGATTACATCGGTTCAGAATTCAAAAGTTAAAAATATAATTAAGCTTTTGACCAAGAAAAAAGAGAGACAGGAGCAGAAACTATTTGTTCAAGAGGGACTTCGCTTTGTTCAAGAGACTCCTCATAAACTCTTGCGGGAGATATATGTCTCAGAAAGCTTCTTGTCAGATGAAGCTAAGAGAAAAGATCTGGAAAAGGGCCTGGATACAAGACTTCCAATGCCAATGGATGAAACCGATGGAATGATGGAGATTTTGCTATCGGATGGCAATACAGCACTTTTTTCCACGGTGACGGATGAGGTCATGAAAAAAATGACTGATACTGAGACTCCCCAGGGCGTTTGTGCAGTTTCAAAGATGCCTTCGTATTCTTTGGACGATATCCTAGAGACCACACCGACGCAGATCCTAATTTTAGAGGATATTCAAGACCCAGGTAATCTGGGTACTATGATCAGAACAGCAGAGGGATCCGGAACAACAGGTATAATCATGACAAAAAATACAGTAGATATTTTTTCGCCGAAGGCTTCAAGAGCTACTATGGGAAGCTTGTTCAGGGTGCCTTTTACAGTGACGGATAATCTCACAGATACCCTGAAAGAACTGAAAATAAGAGGCGTTAAAACCTATGCGGCATATTTAGGCGGAGAAAAAGCTTATTTAGATATAGATTGTAAGAAAAGCGTAGCGTTTTTGATAGGAAATGAGGGAAACGGGCTTAAGCCTGATACTGCGGCTATGGCGGATGAGATTATTTTAATCCCTATGGAGGGACAACTCGAATCCCTAAATGCTGCAATGGCAGCGGGAATATTGATGTATGAGTCACATAGACAGAGGTGGAGTGAAAATTGAGGATTTGGTTTAAAGAGTGGACAGACAACCACATGATACGGGATATGGTAGTAGAGGATAACAGTGCCGATACCAGAACCAAAAAAGTATTTCATGCAGTGGATAAGGTGTGTTACGAATTCGATCTATCACATCCAACATGGCTGGATGCTACTATTAAGGACTTTAAAAGACACTCCAAGGCCAGATTCACTTCTGATTGCTTTCAAGAGGACATAGATTTTGATTATCTGGAGATTCATGTCTTGGATGAGGACTAAATATATTTTTATTTAGATGTTGTAGATACTGAATGAAAACTAAAAATATGCTTTTGTTTAGATACTAAGTGCTGTTCTAGTATAAAGAAAATTTAATGTTTAGCCGACAGCAAAATATCAAGCATAGTGGTATAATATTACGGTAATAAGTAGAAAAATTTTCGAAATGTTTTGGTAGGTTTATAACAAAGAGAAAAGAGGAATTAACTTTGACAGAACAGGATTATCTGGCTGAAGGTGTGGACTCTTGGAATTCTTTTATGCTTTTATATAATTCAGCATTAAAGGAAATGAGCACTAAGGTTGAAATATTGAATGACGAATTTAAGCATGTGCATCAGTACAATCCCATTGAATACGTCAAGCAGAGGATCAAGACGCCAGACAGTATTGTAAAGAAGTTGAAGAGAAATGGATATCAGACTTCTATAGAGAATATGGTAAGATACGTCAACGATGTGGCTGGGATTCGAATAGTATGTTCTTTTACATCGGATATATATATGTTAGCAGATATGATCGGACGACAGAATGATATCACTGTGGTATCTATTAAGGACTATATCAAAAATCCGAAGGAAAGCGGATATAAGAGCTATCATATGATAGTGACGATTCCCATTTTCCTTTCGGATCGTTGTGTGGATACCAAGGTTGAGATCCAGATAAGAACATTGGCAATGGATTTTTGGGCTAATCTGGAACATAAGATATATTACAAATTTGAGGGAAATGCTCCAGAGTACATCAGTAGAGATCTCAGGGAATGCAGTGCCATTGTATCTATGCTGGATGCCAAGATGCTGTCACTAAATGAAGCAATATTAGAGGCAAAGCGAGAAAATGGTGATAATGTAAGCGAAGAAATCAATATGGATGAGACGATACAGGCTAAATCCGAGGATCAGATCAGTTATTTGAAGGAGTTCAAGGCAGCGGAAGAACTTAAGGAAAGAACACAAAAAATGTCCAAATCCTGATCGGGATAATATATTTAATTATATGAATGGAATTATCTGAAGCGAATAATTACTGAAGAACAATGTAAAATCAATGATTGCAGAGGTGCCAATGGAATTTTACAATGTGGTAAAGGGAACTTCTGGGAGTTATTCCAGAAGTATTATGAGATTAAAGCATCATTTGATGGAAGATGATGCTGTAATTATTGGCGCAGGAAAGGGATTCGTAGAAGCTGCCGGAATCGGAACCGGAGATGCCACAGATTGTAAGTGGGATTCTTTTAGAAGTAAGTTCTTTGATTTTACGGTTCAGTATGGAATTCAAAATATTAAAATGGGAATGCTATATCCATTCTTGAAGCCGGAGGAACGATGGGCCTGGCTATCAAGAGTGATATGGTGGAAAAAATATGAAACTGCAGAGTCTAAGGTATATCAGAAACTGAAAGAGATATTGCAAGATAAGGAATATTTTATAATCACATCAGAGCCGGATAATCTATTTGTCGAAAATGGATTTCCTCCTGAGAGGATATTTGAGACTGAAGGCAGTTACAGCAAGTTTCAGTGCGATGGGAAATGTGACTCTAATACATTTTTAAACAGGGAACAGGTAGAGGAAATGATGAAATCTCAGGGATTCGCCATTGGTCCGGTAGGTAATATGTATATTCCGGACGGTGTGGTCGCCAAGACATCTATTTCTAGTAATCTTATACCGACATGCCCTATATGCGGTGGACATATTTCACCTAATATATCGATTGATAATGAGCTGGTTCATGATGACGATTACTATATTATGAATTCATTGTATGATAATTTTCTAAAGAAATATGATGGAAAAAAGATTCTATTCCTGGAGCTTGGAGTGGAGAGAGAGTACGTTGAGGATATAAGGATCCCATTCTGGAATATGGCTGGAAACAATCTGAAGGCAACATATGCCAGCATCAATCTGGACGGGACTTACTATCCGACTAACATGAAAGAGCGTTCTATTTTAATAGAAGGTGATATCAGGGTCGTGATCAAGAATCTGACACAGAATATCGAAAGAGCCGTTGAACCAACTTCATAATGCATATAATTATTAAATCGAGTAGTAAACCTACTCGATTTTTATAAGTTATAAAACGTAAAGTTATTATAATTTTTAAACATATTGAAAATAAAGCTATATGTGTCTTAGTATGATAAAATATATCAGGAAAAAGATATAAGCGGTATTGGAATCATATAACCTGCGATAGGACAAGACCAAATAGGAAAAGAGAGAAAAAAGAGATGAAAAATGAAATTCAAGGGAAAATACAAAGGCAAATGAAGAAGATCGAGATAAGAGACATACTTAAATATGCATATCCGGAGAATCTTACAACCAATCCTTCGGGAACAGCGACAGCATATCAGATAGCTCATGCAGATGAGGATAAGAACGACTACAGAAGGGATGTGTGGATAATCCGTCCCGGCAAAAATGGGCAGCTAAGATCAAGCCAGCTTACATCTACAATGGATGCAACAATCGAATTTTGGGATGATGATGATCATCTGGTGATTAACAGAAAGAGTCCTGACACCGAAAAGGGCATGACAGATCTGTTTATCATAGATATAAATGGTGGAGAAGCCAAGAAATGGGTGACACTTCCGGTAGGAGCCTCCAATATTAAAAAGGCCGGCAAAGACCTGTATTTTTTCACTGCTGGTATAGATTCTAAGGAACCGGATGCATATCTAAGAAGTGCTAAGGATAGGAAAAAAGCAGCAGAAGAAAAGAAAAAGAATCATGAAAGTGATTATGAAATTATAGATGAGGTTCCTTACTGGATGAACGGAGCAGGGTTCACCAATGGTAAGAGAAATTCTCTTTTTAGAATGCATACTGATCCATTGAAACTAGAGAGGATAACTTCTCCCGATTACGATGTATATGAAATTGAATTAAATGAAGACAGATTATTTATTCATGGAACCAAAAGAACCAGTACTGTAAGTCTCTACAGTGATATAGAGATGCTGGATACGAGGACAGGTGAGATAAAAATACTCTTCCCTGAAGGAGACTATGAATTCTCAGGAATCATTCCTACGACAGATAAGATCTATGCCTTTGGTTCGGATTATATAAAATATGGAGTTAATCAAAGCTCATATTTATATGAAGTAAAAAGTAAAAAGCTGGAGAAGGTAGACGGTTACGTACCTGAATTCTGCCCGTATAATAGCATGGTAGGAGACACCATGGTAGGCGGAGGAAGAGGCAATAAGGCAGTTGTTGAAGATGGACATAACATTTACTACACCCTCATGACGGTTGAGGATCATATCCAGTTGGCAAGACTTGACATTGATGAGAATGCAGAAAAAACAGTAATATTTGATCAGCCTGGCAATATGTATTTCTTTGATATTGCAGGAGACAAGATCATCTATGCGTATGGTGATAAAACAAGCTTAACCGAGATCTACTCAATGAATAGAGATGGAAGCGGTATTAAAAAAATAACAGATCATAATACTAAGGCTCTTAAGGGCCGTTATGTGGCTGAACCCAATCGTATAGATTATGAATCCTGTGGATTAAAACTTCATGGATGGGTTTTACTTCCTGAGGGATATGATAAAAATAAAAATTATCCGGCAGTTCTGGATATTCATGGAGGACCTAGATGCGTATATGGTGAACTGTTTTTCCATGAAATGCAGGTATGGGTCGCCAAGGGATATGTGGTCATGTATACAAATATCAAGGGCAGTGATGGAAGAGGCGATGATTTCGCAGACATTAGAGGTGACTACGGCGGAACAGATTATAAGAATCTGATGGATTTTATGGATGTGGTACTTGCAGCTTATCCCAATATCGATAAGAAGAGACTATGTGAGACAGGTGGTTCATATGGCGGATTCATGACGAACTGGATCGTTACACAGACAGATCGATTCTGTGCCTGCGCCACTCAGAGATCGATATCGAACTGGATATCTATGTCTCTTATCAGTGATATAGGCCCGTATTTCGGACCGGATCAGTGTGGGGACAGAAATATGTTTGGAGCTGATGCTACGCCTTCCAAGAGACTTTTTGGCAAGGAAGCTATAGACAGATTATGGGATCATTCACCGCTTAAGTATGCAAAAAATGTCAAAACTCCGCTTCTATTCCTTCATAGTGATGAGGACTATAGATGTCCACTTCCTGAGGGAATGCAGTTTATGCAGGCGCTTACTGCTAACGGAGTAGAGACAAGAATGGTTATTTTCCATGGTGAGAATCATGAACTCAGCCGTTCCGGCAAGCCTATTCATAGGATAAAGAGACTGACAGAGATTACGGAATGGTTTTTAAAACATACCAATTGTAACGAATGATAATATATGTAATAAGGTGGAAATGATTTTTTGAAAAAAATAGATAGTAAAATTTGGCTTACGATATTTATAATTATTACGGCTATGTGGGCTGTTATGATATTTAATATGTCTAGCCATCCTGCTGGTGAATCCGATAAAATGAGCATGTATGTGGGCAGGAAAGTGGCGAAAATATTTATACCTAGCTACAATGAGATGACCTATGATGTCCAGCAAACCATAGCAGAGAAACTGGATTATCCGGTGAGAAAGGCAGCACATATGACAGAATATGCCATTTTTGCTGTATTAATCTCACTTGATATCTATTATATAACTGAGATAAAAAATAAGCGTGGATCTGCAAACGGGAAGTCATCACAAAATAGAAAAACCGGTGAAGGCTGTAACGGCTATAAAAATGGCAAGAAAAATGGTGTGATCACTCTTATTATTGTGGCACTGTATGCGTCTACTGATGAGATACATCAACTATTTGTACCTGGTAGGGCGGGACTGTTTACAGACGTTCTGATCGATACCGCCGGTGGAATTATAGGTGTAATTGTTACATATTTTGTAATACGAGGGTTAAAAAGGGTAATTGAAAAAAATGAAGGAAGAGACCTTTAGGACACAGTACTTAGACCGGTTGTCGGAGATATTTCCGTCAATAGCTGCAGCATCTACGGAAATTATCAATCTGTCATCGATCTTGAACCTTCCCAAGGGGACAGAACATTTTATTACAGACATTCATGGTGAGTATGAAGCCTTTATGCATGTGATAAAGAATGGTTCAGGTGCAGTCAGGACCAAGGTAAGTGATGTGTTTGGCAATGCTATTTCCGAACCTGAGATAAGAGAACTATCGACTCTTATATATTATCCTGCGGAAAAGATCGAGCTTGTCAGATCTGAGCTTGCTGATAATGAAATGAAGGACTGGTACAAGGTTATGCTGTATCGGCTCATTGCTGTGTGTAAATATTCTGCCAGTAAGTATACTAGGTCCAAGGTCAGGAAAGCCCTGCCCAAGGACTTCTCTTATGTAATAGAAGAATTAATTACAGAGAGAGCTGATGGAGCTGATAAGGAAGAATACTATAATGAGATAATAAATGCCATAATCAGAACCGGACAGGCAGACAAATTTATAATCGCCATGTCTGAGCTTATCCCAAGGCTAGTAGTGGACAGACTCCATATTTTAGGAGATATCTATGACAGAGGTAACGGAGCATGCGATATCATGGATCTCCTCGCCACTCATCATAGCCTGGATATCCAGTGGGGCAACCATGACATTGTGTGGATGGGAGCATCGGAAGGACAGCTTATATGTATAGCCAATGTAATAAGAGTATCCGCACGTTATGGTAATCTGGGAACACTGGAAGATGATTATGGGATCAATCTGTTGCCATTGGCGGCCTTTGCATCTAGAACATATGAAAATGATGAATGCAAATGCTTTGGAATAAAAGATGATGAAGTCAAAGATTACGATCTTGATGTCTCGATGAATGAAAAAATACATAAAGCAATTTCTATAATACAGTTTAAACTTCAAGGACAATTCTCTAAAAAGCACGCTGATTTTCATATGGATGATAGAAATGTACTGGAACACATAGATTATAAAAATGGAACATTTTCTGAATTTGGAAATAGATATAAATTGTTAGATGATAATTTCCCAACGGTGGATCCGGCTGATCCTAACAGGCTGACTCCGGAAGAAGATGACATCATGAATCGACTGAAAGTGGCGTTTTCTAGATGCAAGAGATTACATGAGCATATGAGCTTTCTACTTAATAAGGGAACCTTTTATAAAGTGTTTAATGGTAATCTGTTATATCATGGGTGTATGCCGCTAGATGAAAACGGAGAATTCAAAACAGTAGAGATATACGGTGAGAAGCTAAAGGGCAAGGAACTGTATGACAGGCTTGATACTTATGTCCGGAGGGCTTTTCTGGCCAAGGATCCTGTGGAAAAAGAGAGATCCCTTGATATAATGTGGTGGATATGGTGCAACAAGGATTCGCCACTTTTCGGAAAAGACAGAATGTCTACATTCGAAAGATATTTTTTGTCGGAAAAGGAGCCACAGGTAGAAAAGAAAAATGCATATTACAGTTTTCTAGATGATGAGAGAGTGGTAGAACAGATACTAAGAGAGTTCGGACTGACAGGAGAAAAATCGCATATCATAAACGGACATGTTCCTGTTAAAAAGGGCGAGAAACCTATGAGATGCGGAGGTAAGCTTCTTATTATCGATGGAGGATTCTCCAAGGCTTATCAAGGAGAGACAGGGATAGCAGGATATACATTGACGTTTAATTCTCACGGACTGAGACTGGTAGCTCATGAGCCATTTACTTCAACGGAAGATGCGATAATCAGGGGAACTGATATTCATTCAGATGCGGTAATGGTAGAGAAATATGACAGGCAGTTGACGGTGGGGGATACAGATAATGGAAATAAAATGAGAACACAGATCACTGAACTAGAAGAACTTTTAAGCGCTTATCGTGATGGTGAGATCGTAGAGAGAATATAGAACACAGAATATAGAGCACATAATCAGAATATATAAAATCAAACAACAAACATAAGATTTTGTTATAATTACCCGGTAACAGAGATATAGTAACTAAGGAGTACCATGGATACATCACAGATAATATCAGACGAACTTGGAATTAAAAAATGGCAGACAGAAGCAGCAATCTCGCTTATAGATGAGGGAAATACGATCCCTTTCATTGCACGATATAGAAAAGAAAAAACAGGAGAACTACATGATGATGTCCTTAGAAAATTAGGGGATAGATTGTCATATCTCAGAACTCTTGAAGACAACAAGGCCAAGGCCCTGGCATCTATAGAAGAGCAAGGAAAGTTAACTCCTGAATTAAAAAAATCAATTGAAGCTGTTATGACCGAGGTTGCGCTGACGGATATCTACCGTCCATACAAGAAAAAGAGAAGAACCAGAGCAATGATAGCCAGAGAAAGAGGCTTGGAGCCCCTGGCAGCTGTTATCATGCTTCAGATGACTAAAAAAACAATTGAAGAAGAAGCAGCAGCATATATATCAGAGGAAAATGAGATACTTACAGTTGAAGATGCCATAAATGGTGCCAAGGACATTATTGCGGAGGAAATATCTGATAATGCTGAATACAGAGTTGCTATCCGTTCTCTTACTATTCAACACGGTGCTATAACGGCAGAAACCAAGGACGAAGAGGCCAAGACAGTATACGAGAACTATTATCATTTTTCAGAGGCTGTTAATAAAACGGCCGGATATAAAGTCCTGGCAGTGAATCGTGGAGAAAACGAAAAGGTTCTTACAGTTAAGATCGTTGCACCTGTAGAGGATATATTAAACCTCCTGGAACGTAAGATCATTGTTAATGATAATCAAAATACTACACCTTTAATAAGGGAAACCATAGAGGACAGTTATGACAGATTGATAGCACCTGCTATCGAGCGAGAGATCAGAAATATGTTGTCCGAAAATGCTGAAGATGGCGCAATAGAAGTATTTAAGAAAAACCTAATTGGATTACTGATGCAGCCTCCGATAGCAGGAATGACTGTTCTCGGATGGGACCCTGCATTTAGAACAGGATGCAAGCTTGCGGTTGTAGATCCTACAGGAAAAGTACTTGATACTTCGGTTATTTTCCCTACAGCACCAACCAATGAATCCAAGATAGCATCCGCAAAAAAGACTTTTCTCGGTATGGTTAAAAAATATAAGGTAAATTTAATATCTCTTGGAAATGGAACAGCATCAAGAGAATCAGAACAGCTGATATCAGAATGGATCAAGGAGACTCCAGGAGTATCATATATTATTACCAATGAGGCTGGAGCATCTGTTTATTCTGCCAGTGAACTGGGAACGGAAGAATTTCCAAATTTTGATGTAGGGCAGAGAAGCTCAGCATCTATGGCACGTCGTGTTCAGGATCCGCTTGCGGAACTTGTCAAGATCGATCCGAAATCTCTTGGTGTTGGACAATATCAGCATGATATGAACCAAAAGAAATTGGATGAAGCATTAAACGGTGTAGTAGAGGATTGCGTTAACAGTGTAGGCGTGGATCTGAATACGGCATCATTTTCACTTCTTGAATATGTATCAGGAATTACCAAGACTACAGCGAAGAATATAGTTGCTTATAGAGAAGAAAATGGAACATTTAAAAATAGAAAAGAATTAACCAAAGTACCAAAGTTAGGTCCCAAGGCATATGAGCAGTGTGCTGGATTCTTAAGGATCAGAAACGGTAAGAATCCCATGGATGCTACAGGAATACACCCTGAGAGTTATGCTGCAGCTGAAAAAGTTATCAAGGAATTAGGCATTAATTCATCAGAAATTGGGAGTTTGATCACAAATACATCACCTTTTAGGGATAAAATTAAAAGGATGTCTAATAGTTCTGAGGCAGAGAAACTTGGAATAGGCGAGATTACTTTAAATGATATTCTAAAGGAGATCCAAAAACCTGGAAGAGACCCGAGAGAAGAGCTTCCCAAGCCGGTTCTTAGATCAGATGTCCTGAGTATGGAGGATCTAAAGCCTGGAATGATCCTAAAGGGGACAGTCCGTAATGTAGTGGACTTCGGGGCCTTTGTAGATATAGGCGTGCATGAAGATGGGCTGGTACATATTTCCAAGCTTACAGACAAGAAATTTATAAAGCATCCACTAGAGGTAGTCAGCCTTGGAGATGTAGTAGAAGTCAAGGTCATAGATGTGGACATGGCCAGAAAGAGAATATCACTTTCGATGATAATGTAAAAAACTTTTCAAATGACTTGTGAGAACAAAATATGAAACATGAAATAAAATATGATGATGATTCATTAGAGTTCGATTCATCTAATAATATGGAAAACGGAAGATATAATTACAAATACAGTAATATTTCCGGGTATGATGATATAGATAACATGGATCCCTCATTATCCATATATGGTAAGAGTCTTCCTGAAATGGAAGATACTATGGCAGAAATAGTAGATATCATCAATGTTTACAGAAAAGAAAGAAGAGATGAAGTCGGAGAAGATCCTGTGGAACATCTTGCCTTTCGTATCAAGGCAGATGAAAGTATGCGTCAGAAGTGCAGGATGAGAGATCTTCCTGAAAATACAGACAGCGCACTTTACAAGCTTTTTGATGCTATTGGAATAAGAGTGGTATGTGCTTTTAGGAGTGATGTATATAAGATCAAGAACTTCATAGCGTCGAGAGATGATTTTGAAGTGATAGAAGAAAAGGATTATATCAAGCACTCCAAGGAAAATGGATACAGAAGCTATCACATGATCATACGCTACAATGGTTTTTTTGCAGAGATCCAGATCAGAACCATTTCTATGGATACATGGGCAGCCTTGGAACATCAGATGAGATACAAGAAAAGAGTAGAGGGCAACTCTTCACTTATAGCCTCTGAGCTGAAGAGATGTGCGGATGAACTGGCATCTACAGATATTTCGATGCAGACACTTAGAGACATGATATGCGGAATTGAAAATAAAGAGGAGTAGATTATGGGTCAGAAGATTCTATTGGCTGAGGATACAGCTGATATGAATAAGGTTGTAACCGCAGTACTTGAACATGATGGTTACGAGGTAGATTCTTTTTTGGATGGTAAAAGTGCTCTAAAAGCACTTATGAGCAATAGATATGATGCAGCATTACTCGACATAATGATGCCGGGAATGACCGGTATAGAGGTTTTGAAGGAGATAAGATCAATTAATGATGAGACACCGGTTATACTCCTTACGGCAAAATCAGAGATCGAGGATAAGGTAGACGGATTAGATGCTGGAGCCAATGATTATCTTACCAAGCCCTTTTCCATGAAGGAACTTCTTGCCAGGATCAGAGCACTTCTTAGAACACAAAATGTTGCTAATAACAAGATTATAGTTTTTTCCGACATCAAAGTGGATTCCGAGAAACTAACAGTTTCATCGGAAAATACAGTGGGGCTGTCCAATCACGAATATGAGCTTATCAAGCTTTTGATTAATAATTTTGGAAGAGAGCTGGACACAGACTATATCAAGGATCATATATGGGATGATGACGATAGTGCCGATTCTGATACGGTGTGGTTATATATCTCATATCTCAAGGAAAAGCTGGATTCTATTTCATCTAAGCTAGAGATCAAGGGAGAAAAGGGCGGTCAATTCATTCTTTTGGAGAGATAATCATGGGCGGAGCAGAGATATCGAGATTAAGGAAAAATTTCATAAGATCTACCATGAAATCGTTTGTTCTCGTATCAATACTGATAGGAGTATTTGTAAACGTATTTGTTTTTTTGATAGACGGAGTTCAGATTTATGCTACATTAGATAAAATAGCTGATGGATATGTTTCTGGTAATCTCTACCAGGATTCGAGAACAGAGGGATTCCATCCGTTCTCTATGGATGCAGTTCAGGGAATCAGATTTTTTAAGATCGAGGTAGATCCCAAAACCAATACTACATATGACCTGGATAAGGTCAATCTGTCAGAACTTTATGACTCGGATGCTATCATAATCACCAAAAAGATAATGAAGATTTCAAAAAAATTCGGAAGATATGGGGAGTACTTTTACAAAAAAAGGAATCTGGATAACGGAAGAGTGTTGCTTATATGTCTGAATTATAGAGAAGGTCTATATAATTTTATGAGACTTATCATGATAACCATTGTGGTGATCATGCTTTCTCTTTTTTGTATTCTGATACTTATCATATATTCGTCTCTTAGGGCTGTAATGCCGGAGATCAGAAACATGAGGCATCAAAAAGAGTTTATTACCAATGCCAGTCATGAGCTGAAGACTCCACTGGCAGTGATTAAAGCAGATACTGAATTCATAGAGATGACGCAGGGACAAAATGAGTGGACCCAATCAATTATGAATCAGATCGACAGGATGAATGGACTGATCCAGAACTTGGTAATGATCACCAGATCGTCAGAACAAAATGCAGACAATGAGACGGAAACTGAACTTTCCAAGCTCCTAGATGAAACAATAGATCCGTTTGCTGCTCTCATAAAAAGAGAAGAGAAGACCATAACCATGAATATTCAGGAGGATGTGAGCTTGACATGTGATCCGAGCAAGATCAGGATGTTGGTTACGGTTCTCATTGATAATGCGATAAAGTATTGTGATGATCATGGAAATATAACGGTGGTACTGTCACAGGGGTGGAATAAGAAAAATGTTTATTTTGCAGTTTCCAACTCATATGCTTCCGGTGCAGATGTGAATTATAAGAGGTTTTTCGAAAGATTTTACAGAGCAGATTCTTCTCATCATGTAGACAAAAACAGTAAGTCAGGATATGGAATAGGTCTTTCTGTGGCAGAGTCCGTAGCCAGTCAGCATGGCGGCAAGATATCAGTTGACTGGAAAGATGGTATTATTAATTTTAGATGTAATTTACGCGCGGTATAATTTGATCTAAATTTAATAGCATAATATATATGCTTATGATTTTTTGAGTAATAAAAACAAGTCTAAATGATCTTTATTTAGACTTGTTTTTTTCTCACTTTTGTTTAAGCTATATAAAAAGAAAATTTTACGAAAAAGAAATGGGAGAAAAAATGGGAGAAAGAGAAAGCTTTGGATCCAGGCTGGGATTCATACTTGTAAGTGCGGGTTGCGCAATCGGTATCGGAAACGTGTGGAGATTTCCATATATTACAGGAAAATATGGTGGAGCAGTTTTTGTTTTATTTTATCTTATATTCCTGGTAATACTTGGATGGCCGATAATGACTATGGAATTTGCAGTAGGAAGAGGAAGCCAGAAAAGTGCAGGAGCATCGCATCCTATACTTGCAGGTAAAAATGGAAGCAAGTGGAAATGGTTTTCTATATTTGCGCTTATAGGAAATTATATGTTGATGATGTATTACACAACAGTATCAGGATGGATGCTGTCATATGTATATGAAATGGTAAGAGGTTCTTTTACACACCTTAAATCTGGACAAGCTACTCATATGTTTCAGGATATGCTGGCAGATCCGAAAAGACTGATATTTTGGATGCTGGTGGCAACAGCGCTTGGACTGATTACTGTTTTCAGAGGTCTCCAGAATGGCGTTGAAAAGATCACTAAACCAATGATGATAGCCCTTTTAGTCTTAATGGTTATTTTGACAGTTAGGTCACTTACGCTTCCGGGTGCATCAGCAGGTCTCAAGTTTTATCTGTTACCTGATTGGAATAGAGCAGTAAAGGCTGGAATTCTCGAAGCACTTTATGCTGCCATGGGACAGGCCTTCTTTACTTTGTCTGTAGGAATGGGTTCTATTGCGATATTTGGAAGTTACATTGGTAAGGACAAGGCACTTCCGGGGGAGGCAAGAACAGTTATTTTGCTGGATACATTTGTCGCCATAATGGCAGGACTTATCATATTCCCGTCTTGCTTTGCTTATGGAGTATCTCCTGATTCGGGACCGAGCCTTATATTTGTTACGCTTCCGGAAGTTTTTACCAGAATGAGTGCGGGAAGATTGTGGGGAACTATGTTCTTCATATTTATGTGCTTTGCATCACTTTCAACAGTAATTGCTGTATTCGAAAATATCATAGCTATTACAATGGATGCTTTTGGATGGACCAGAAAAAAAGCTGTTATGATCAATGCGATCGGATTGGTAGTTTTATCGATCCCTTGTCCATTAGGATTTAATCTGCTTTCTAATATTCATCCGCTTGGAGCAGGCACAACCATATTGGATTTTGAAGATTTTATTGTTTCCAGCAATATCCTGCCTATTGGAAGCATTATATACGTTCTGTTTTGTACCAGAAAATTCGGATGGGGATTTGACAATTTTATCAAAGAAACCAATACAGGCTCAGGAATGAAATTTAGCTATAAATTAAAGGGATATTTAACATACATTGTTCCTATATTTATTTTGGTTATTCTTGTATTCGGATATATACAGATGTTTTTTAAATAAAATACATGTATCAGGAAATCTTGTTTCCTTTGTAGAAGGCATGATTAATGAAACGTATAAAATTAATTCTGTAAAATCAGCAATACTTGTAACGATAATATATGCCATTATTCTGGCTGCTTCATCCACGAATAATCTGCAGAAAAAATTTTTTTAATTTATTCATTCTGAACAAAATATTGAGAACGAAAAATACAATAATGAAAAACGCAAATATAATGAGCGGTGTAGTTACGATCGGAGATATCGATATACAGGAAATATCCATATCTGATCTATATAAACATGTTTTATATATACCACAGGATACATTTCTGTTTGATGGAACTGTCTTTGACAACATCAGTTCTTATTTTTGATGGGATCATCAGGCTATAGATTTAATTGATTAAAACAGGAGTTTTGCGGTTCATTTATCTATAAGCTACAAGCAAAAAATCGAGTAGGAAACCTACTCGATTTTTTATATTCCATAGGGATAGAATACGGTTTGTATATTACCTGCCAAGCATTTTCAGAATGCCTTTTTTATCGTGAACTCCAACTTCCTGGGTTTTTAGAACACCATTCTCGATTACTACGAGATTTGGAATAGACATTACACGATATTTTTTGGCGAGATCAGGGTTCTCATCCACGTTGACCTTACATACTTTTACGTCTGAAAGCTCATTGGCAATGTCGTCAATGATAGGTCCCTGCATCTGGCAAGGTCCGCACCAAGTTGCCCAAAAATCGATAAGTACTGGTTTATCAGAATTTAATACCTCTGACTCAAATGTATCTGTTGTAATATGAAGTGCTGCCATAATTTTCCTCCATTCATCATATATTCTTTTGATCTTTGCAAATCGCTTGAACCGTGACCACAGATAGGTCTGGTCATTTGTATTCCGGAATACATACGCCGTTTCAATTGATGATTGCATTGTAACATGGAATATTTCAAAAGTCAACATGGCAAAATAATATTTTACAAAATATAAACATCTTGATTTTTAATGCCTACAAAAGCACAAGAATTAGTTATGAAATCATACCGGTGTATGAACATAAAATATGGAATCATATGAAAATATAAATATTAGACATCTGATCACATCAGGATATATCTTCGAATCATGAAAAGAATCAGTAGATGTGCAGGATAGTATATATAAAACAGATACTTGTTCTGCTTACCACGCTGTCCATTGTACATATATATAAACACCAGACCGATTATGGCATAGAACTCGGAGAAATCTGTAGTAAGTCCCAGATAGCACACCATGACTACGTATGCTGTATATACATTTTGCTGAGATAGTAGATACATAAGGACGATAGCCATTACGCCGCTGGCACCATAGTCGCTGTATAACAAATTGGCCAGTAAAGCACCGGCAACAATGGCACTTATGTCGATTATCCCGACTAGGATCCTGTCATATGTACTTGGATTGACAGTGATTCGTTGGGAACACATTTTTATAATCAGACAAACGGTCAACCCTATAGCGAGGGTAAAGAAAACATTGTTTTCCTTTGAATAAAATATTTCATTATTAAAGGCCAAGTCAAAGGGAACCTCAGAAATAAGAGCAAAACAGAATAATCTGACAATGTATTTTTTCGCATTGTGGGTATGATTCAGCCCTTCAATAAGCAGAAAGATAAACAAAGGAAATGCGATCCGTCCTATTCCACGGAGAATAGCATCGATAAACATCATATTTCTATAGGCAGAAATAGACATTTCCGAAGAATGGGGATACATTTCCAGCAGTGATGCACCAATGTGATCAATAGTCATCGTTATGATCGCAATTAATTTTAATCCTGTCCCTGTTAATTTTTTATTTGTTTTCATAAGTCGCATTATATCAGACTTCATTGACAAAGTACCTATTAAAAAGTAAAATTTCTAGGTATATGCCAAGGCATGACAGAGATACTTTTAATATTCATTTCATTAGCAATTTATAAAAATCCAGCAACTATCGGAGGAACAAAATGGGAAATATAGAATACGATCCTAAATCAATTGAACCCAAATGGCAGAAATATTGGGATGAACATGAGACATTTAAAACTGATGTATGGGACTTTAGCAAGCCTAAATATTATGTTCTTGATATGTTTCCTTATCCGTCAGGAGTTGGTCTTCATGCAGGACATCCCGAAGGATACACAGCCACAGATATTATCTCACGTATGAAGAGAATGCAGGGATATAACGTTTTACATCCAATGGGTTATGATTCATTTGGTCTTCCGGCTGAACAGTATGCTGTTTCCACAGGAAATCATCCGAATGGTTTTACTGAAAAAAATATCGAGACATTTACAGGTCAGCTAAAAGAGCTGGGATTCGATTATGATTGGTCCAAGATGATCAAGACATCAGATCCTAAGTTCTATAAGTGGACCCAGTGGATATTCAAACAGCTATACAAAGATGGATATGCAAAGTACGTAGATATGCCTGTAAACTGGTGTGAAGAGCTGGGAACAGTATTGTCTAATGACGAGGTCATCGATGGTAAGTCTGAGCGTGGTGGTTATCCCGTTGTCCGTAAAAATATGAAACAGTGGGTCATCGATCAGCAGGCATTTGCTGAAGAACTTCTTTCGGGTCTTGATGAGATCGACTGGCCTCAGTCTACAAAAGATATGCAGAGAAACTGGATCGGAAGATCAGAAGGAGTAGAGGTAGATTTTCAGATAGTAGGTGGCGGTCAATTCTCTATATATACCACATGTATCGAAACTATCTATGGAATTACATTTATGGTACTGGCACCGGATGGTGATACTGTTCAGGAACTTATGCCCAGGATCAAAAACCAGGAGGCTGTCCAGTCATATATCAATGAAACCATGAAAAAGACAGATATGGACAGAACCGAGCTCAACAAAAATAAGACAGGCTGCCCTCTTGAGGGAATATATGCAATAAACCCCGTAAACGGAAAAGAAGTTCCGGTATTTATAGGAGATTTTGTTTTAGGAGGATATGGTACAGGAGCAGTTATGGCTGTTCCCAGTCATGACCAAAGAGATTTTGAGTATGCTGAGAATCACGGATTGCCTTTTATTCAGGTTATTTCCGGAGGAGACACATCCAAAAAGGCATTTGAAAAATTCGATTATTTAGATAAAGATGAATGCAAGCTCTTGAATTCTCAGGAATTTGATGGACTTACAGTAAAAGAAGCTAAAAAAGCCATAACAGACAAGCTAGTTTCTATGGGAGTTGCCAGAAAAACTGTTAATTACAGATTTCGCGAGTGGATATTTGCCAGACAGAGATACTGGGGTGAGCCTATGCCTATCGTATACACAGAAAATGGACAGATCCATGTTCTGGATGATGCAGAACTTCCTCTGGAACTTCCGGTACTTGAAGATTACAAGGGTAAGAATGGTAAGGCTCCTCTTGATAATGATACAGAATGGAAAAAATATGATCATAACGGGATAACGGGACTGAGAGAGACTTCCACAATGCCCGGATCGGCAGGATCCAGCTGGTATTATTTTAGATATATTGACCCTGATAATAATGATGAATTTGCGAATCAAGAATTGCTGAAGCACTGGATGCCGGTAGATCTGTATGTGGGCGGTCCTGAGCATGCAGTAGGACATCTGATGTATTCCAGAATATGGAACAAATACCTATATAAAAAAGGTCTCTCACCTGTAAGCGAGCCATTTAAAAAGCTAGTTCATCAGGGAATGATACTGGGATCAAATGGTATTAAGATGGGAAAGAGATTTCCTGAGTTTGTTGTCAATCCCAGCGATATTGTTGAAAAGCATGGCGCAGATACTCTTAGGCTCTATGAAATGTTCATGGGAGCGCTAGAGGCTAGCAAGCCTTGGAACGATCAGGGAGTAGAGGGTGCGAGAAGATTTGTTAATAAGGTTTGGAAATATTTATCCAATTCTAGCAATATCAGTGATGAAGACCCTGACAGACTTACCAAGATCTATAATCAGACTGTTAGAAAGGTGACATCTGATTTTGAAACATTGGGATTTAATACTGCGATCGCCCAGATGATGATCTTCATGAATGAAGCGACTAAGGGAACTTGTCCGGTAGCTTATGCAGAAGGATTCGTTAAGATGTTCTCATGTGTATGCCCACACGCTGGTGAAGAGCTTTGGAACAGATTTGGTCATGATGAGTCAATTGCTTATGCAAAATGGCCGGAATATGACGAAGCACTTTGCAAAGAGGATATAATAGAAATCGGCGTTCAGGTCAATGGTAAGGTCAAGGGTGTTGTCGGACTCACCGATGATGATACCCAGGAATCAGCATTGGAAAAGGCCAAAGAAATCGAAAATGTAGAAAAAGCTCTTGAAGGCAAAAATGTCGTTAAGGTCATCTTCGTAAAAGGAAAGATTTTGAATATCGTTGTAAAGTGAGCTGATAAATGTCTTATTGTATACAGTTAAAGAGTATTTCACACCTGGATGGTGTGAAAAGTCGGCTACGAGCACAGGATTGCTCGTAGCCGACGATATTACAAAATAAATATTCTTATATAATGTATGCAATTAGACATTTACAGCAAACAAAGCCATAAACAAATCATTTAATGGATCAGATTTTATTGCTTCTCTTCCATACTCCGATCTTTTCTGCTTCTTTTATCAGACCATCACGGAAATCAGGGTGAGCAACACTAATTACAGCAGCAGCTTTTTGCCAAGCTGTCAGACCCTTAAGGTTGACGATACCATATTCTGTACATAGGTAATGAACAGCTGAACGTGAATCTGTGACAATAGAACCAGGCTCAAGAGTAGGAAGAATACGAGAAACCATAGTTCCGTCTTTTTTATTAAAGGTAGAAGACATACATATAAAGCTCTTACCACCTTGACTTAGATATGCACCCATTACGAAATCCAACTGACCACCGGCACCACTTATCTGCTTTGTTCCGGCAGACTCTGCATTGACCTGACCAAACAGATCCACATTAACAGCATTATTGATAGAAACAAAATTATCAAGTCTGCTTATATTTCTTACATCGTTGGTGTAGTTAACAGGTACACTCATGCATGCAGGATTGTCATCTAGATATTCATATAATTTTTTGGTTCCAGCACCAAATGCAAAAGTCTGACGATAGCGATCAAAATTTTTGTTGGCACCAGTTAATTTCCCAGCATTGGCAATGTCTACAAATGCATCGACATACATCTCAGTGTGAACACCGAGATCCTTTAAATCAGAGCTTGCAATAAGTGATCCGACGGCATTAGGCATTCCACCAATTCCAAGCTGAAGACATGCACCATCTGGAATCTCATTTACAATAAGTTTAGCAACAGTTTTGTCGACATCAGAAGCAGGACCACCTGCACCCAATTCAGGAATGGGATTGTTGTCACCTAAAACAATGGCATCTACATCTGAAATGTGAATTTCTGATTCAAAACCTCCCAGACAGCGTGGCATATTTTCATTAACCTCTACGATAACATGCTTTGCTACATCGCAGATAGCTTTGAGATGTGATGAGGAAGGCCCAAAATTGAAATATCCGTGTTTGTCCATGGGAGCTACCTGAAACATTGCTACATCTAGAGATTTAATGTTTTCTCTATAATAACGAGGCATTTCGGAATATCGAAGCGCAGATAGATATCCAAATCCTCTCTTGATATAGCCCCTCTCTACACCGGTCATATGCCATGAATTCCAGGTGAAATGATTCCCGGCATCTTCTCGGGCAAATGTTGCCAGAGGTTTCATCAGGATTCCGCCTCGAATCTTAACATCTATTAACTCATCTGTTCTCTTTGCAAGGGCCCTATCCAAAACATCAGGCGTATTAGCGCACCATCCGAAATCGACCCAGTCTCCTGACTTTACAACCTTGACAGCTTCATCTGCAGGAATAAGTTTTTTGTTATATTCTTCTGCATAATCCATGATAATCCTCCTAATCTATTGCAAATTAAACTATTTAAGAAACCATATATATTATGAGTATAAAATACATAAATTTGTGAAAATTCACAAAAATCATTTAAAGAATGATAAAATAGTCACAAACTAAAGCAAGAATATCATTGATTAAGGGTAAAAGCAACTTTGTATTCAGCTTTGCTTTTTGCTTTTTAAAGTGTTAAAATTTCAAAGATAATTTCTTTAAAAGATGTTAAAATTTTACTGTTAATTGATAATAGTTTAGATTGGGGGAAACGAATGTCAAGTTTGAAATCTTTTAGATTAAATTCGATTTTGACGTCATTTCTTGTAATTGTACTCGGAGTATTGCTTATTGTATGGCCAGGTGAAACTATCATAATGTTTATCAAGGTCATGGGTGCTGTAGTTACGATAGTTGGTGTTTTACAATTAATAAGAGGAATTACAGCTGATAATAGAAGCCCAATAGAGATTTCGGCTGCAGTTTGTATACTGATATTTGGAGCATGGATCTTTTTATTCCCGGATCCAATTTCAAAATTTGTGCCGGTTGTTTTAGGTGTGCTTCTCTTAGTTCATGGGGCTGATACAATAGCAACTGCAATTACTGGAAAAAAGGCTGAAATCGGAGACTGGGTTGCACTTATGATTTTTGGTATCATTAGTATGATCGGAGGAATCTTTGCTATAGCATGTTCAGGATGGATCAGAAACGGATTCATGATTGTGCTCGGAGTCATACTTATATATGATGGAGTAACAAGCCTGCTAGTTCAGGGTAAGGTGGCAAAAGCCGAAAAGGATATAATTGATATCGATAGTCATGATATTGATGACACAGATGATTTTGTATAGGGAGGATAATCTTGAGACAGATGGAATTTAAAATGGAAAGACCGGGACTCTGTAAAGTAGGTGATGAACTTGCCATAAAAGAGACCAGCTTGCCGAATTCCTATTTCTATACTTTGGAACATGCGTATGCAATGTCAGGTAATTATAGTACTGTTGAGAGACTAAAGTCCACAAAAGGTAAAGTTGTAGACATAAAAGAGACACCGAGGGGTTTTTTTGTAACGATGGAGTTTGAAGAGTAATAGTATGCGATTTTGCAAAGTTTCAGCATTGGGACCAGGTCTTAAGGTAGCAAAAGATGTACTCGATATCAGCGGCAAAGTGCTGCTTGATAGTGGCGCGCTTCTAACATCAGATAATATTTCTTACCTATCATTTATTGGAGTGAAGGGGGTATATGTGGAGGATGAAGAAGATGGCACCAAGTCAATAGATCTTTCTGACTTGATTCAGCCGGAGATTCGAGAGGCTGCTGCATGGGTTGTAAAAGACTTTTTCAGCAAGTCTATAAATGGCAACATTCCCATTCCAGATTCAGAGAAAAAAATATTTGAGACAGTGGATGAAGTTGTCGGAATCGTTCTTCAGAATAAAGATGTAGTTATTAATCTAAATCAGGTAAAAGCGTACGATCAGTACACATATTTTCATTCGGTTGATGTAGGGACTCTGGCCGGAATAATCGGGGCCAAGAGAGGATTGTCCAAGGAAGAACTGGAAGAGCTGGTTACAGCCGGATTTCTCCATGATGTGGGCAAGGTTTTCATAAGTCCGGATATCATAAATGCTCCGAGGAGACTAAACAAAGAAGAACGTATCAAGATGATGGAACATCCCAGACTCGGATATGAGTATTTGAAAAAGAATTATAATTTTTCGGATACCGTTACAAGAACTGTATTCGAGCATCATGAATGGTATAACGGAATGGGTTATCCCAATAGGAGAAGCAAAGAAGGGCTTCATATTTTTTCCAGGATTCTCAAAGCGGCAGATGTATATGATGCAATGACCACAAAGAGGCCATATCATCCGCCTTATCTCCCCTCAGAGGTTATGGAATATATAATGGGTCGATGCGGAATGGAATTTGATCCCAATGTTGTAGAATTAATGGCAAGGGAATTGTGCGTATATCCCGTTGGATGTGAAGTTGAACTATCAGATGGAAGACGCGCTGTAGTTGTGGAAAATCATCATGGTTTGGTACTCAGGCCCACAGTTGAAGCACTTGATTCAAAGGAACTTATCGATCTTATGTCAGATAGAACAGCATGGAAGCTAACTATTGTTAAACTGATGCTATAGGAGGGGGAAAATGCTTAATCAGAGCAGGAGTGCGATAGATCTGCTGCTTGCTGATAGTCTAAAAGAGCTTGCACGGATCCACCCAATCGAAAAAATAACCATAAGAGAAATAACAGATAAGGCCGGTGTGATAAGGCCTACTTTTTATAACCATTTTCAGGATAAATATGAGTTGATAGAATGGATAGTGGATCAGGAAATATATCAATCCATGGTTTCTTACTTTGATAAGGGATTGACTGAGGAAGGTATGATAAGTGCTCTTGATGCTATACAGGCAGATGATCTGTTCTATACCAGAGTCTCTATTGTTGATGGTCAGAATTCTCTGGATGTAATTCTTAGAAATATGATTAAGAAGATGATAATTCGATACGCTGATCTACAGGAGATGCAATCGCATTTGCCATATTCCTGGATGACAGTGGATCAGGTGGCTGATGCATATGCCCAGTCTGTGGGATATGCCATTATTGTGTGGATACATGCAGGAATGAAGGCTCCCAAGGATGAATTGGTCAAAACTGTTATTTTTCTCATGACGCATTCGCCATATGATGTGGTAAATGGAAAAATAACTACATAATAAAAGATTTGTATTAAAAAAAACTACACGAATGCATTTATGATTATTTATGTTGTTAATTTATGCGTTTATAATTAAGCTCATCGAAATTTAAGTTTAGAATACATATAGTACATATAATATTAAGGAAAAACAAAATGACAACATTGGAAAATATATTGATGTTTGCTGGAATCTCTATGGATGTATTTGCAGCGATGGAGATTCAAGGGTCTATGATTGCAAGAGTCAACAAAAAGACACT
>ERZ795062.230-NODE-230-length-51225-cov-18.913367_pt1 | contig 51225 bp, 54 predicted proteins | sample MGYA00375146_ERZ795062 | MGnify/ENA primary metagenome ERZ795062 (study PRJEB30191, sample SAMN05720281) | activated sludge metagenome | isolation source: Anaerobic digester | place: USA | collected 2015-07-16 ...
CGCGAAGGCGGTCGTACCGTCGGCGCCGGTGTGGTCGCCAAAATCATCGAGTAGTTCGGCAAACCCCGGGTGGGGTTTGCCGCCCCACCGACCGCTCTTTGGAATACTAATGCATAGCCAGAAAATACGCATCCGCCTTAAAGCCTTCGACTATCGTCTGATCGATCAGTCAGCACAGGAAATCGTCGAAACCGCCAAGCGAACCGGAGCCGTTGTACGCGGCCCGGTGCCGTTGCCGACCCGTATCGAGCGCTTTGACATTCTACGCTCGCCGCACGTCGACAAAACCTCGCGGGACCAGTTTGAAATCCGCACGCACCTGCGCCTGATGGACATCATCGATCCGACGGACAAGACTGTCGACGCGCTGATGAAACTTGATCTGCCGGCAGGTGTTGACGTCGAAATTAAGTTGCAGTAGTACCGTCCTTGCGGCTATAATCGCCGCCTTTCGCCGGACAGTCCTGTACTTCAACTGTCCGTTCCCTCAGTAAAACTCGCCGGCCAATCGTAGCCGGTTAGAGGAGAATAAGCATGAGTCTAGGCCTTGTTGGGCGCAAGGTCGGCATGACGCGCATATTTACCGACGACGGCTTAAGCGTCCCGGTAACCGTGCTCGATGTGTCGAACAACCGTGTGGCCCAGATCAAAACGCCGCAAAATGACGGTTACTCCGTCGTGCAGGTGACATTCGGAAAACGCCGGCCCTCGCGGGTGAACAAGCCCTTGGCCGGGCATATGGCCAAAGCCGGCGTGGAAGCCGGGCATGTGCTCAAGGAATTTCCGGTCTCTACCGCGGAACTCGCCAGTTTCAAGCCTGGCGACCAGATCAGTGTGACCATCTTCGCTGTCGGCCAGAAAGTCGACGTCACGGGTCAAACCATTGGCAAGGGTTTCTCCGGGGCGATCAAGCGGCATCACTTCTCATCCCAGGGCGCGGCGCACGGCAACTCGGTTTCGCACCAGGCGCACGGTTCGACCGGCATGGCGCAAGACCCCGGTCGCGTCTTCCCGGGCAAGAAGATGGCCGGTCATCTCGGGGCGGTCAAACGTACCCAGCAAAACCTCGAAGTGGTTCGTGTCGATGCCGAACGCCAGTTGCTGTTGCTCAAGGGCGCGGTTCCCGGCTCCAAGGGGTCGGACGTGATTGTGCGTCCAGCAGTCAAGGCGGGGGCATAAATGGAACTCAAGCTGATCAATGAGCAGGGCCAGGAAGCAAGCCGGCTGGCCGCTTCCGACCTGCTGTTCGCACGCGAATACAACGAAGCACTGGTACACCAGGTGCTGGTCGCCTACCAGGCGAACGCCCGCAGCGGCGACCGCGCCCAGAAGGATCGCCACGATGTCCGGCATACGACCAAGAAGCCCTGGCGCCAGAAAGGCACCGGGCGGGCGCGGGCGGGCATGTCGTCGTCGCCGATCTGGCGCGGCGGAGGTCGCGTATTCCCCAACTCGTCCGACGAGAATTTCAGCCACAAACTGAATCGCAAGATGTACCGCGCGGGCATGGCGTCGATTCTCTCGCAACTGGTTCGCCAGGATCGCCTCGCGGTGGTGGATAGCCTGACCATCGAGGCTCCGAAGACCAGGTTGTTCGCGGCGAAGATCAAGGGCATGGGCTACGAGTCGGTGCTGGTGATTACCGACGACCTCGACGAGAACGTGTTTCTCGCTTCGCGTAATCTGCCGAATGTTCTGGTGGTCGAAGTCCAGCAGGCTGACCCGGTGTCGCTGGTCCGCTTCCAGCAGGTACTGATGACCAAAGCTGCGCTCGCCAAGTTCGAGGAGATCCTGGGATGAATCAAGAACGTCTGATGCAGGTGCTGCTCGCCCCGCAGATCTCCGAGAAAGCTACTTTCGTTGCCGACAAGTATGAGCAGGTGATTTTTCGTGTCACCTCTGATGCCACCAAGCCTGAGGTGAAGGGAGCTGTCGAACTGTTGTTCAAGGTTTCGGTGGAGTCCGTCCAGATCGCGAACGTCAAGGGCAAACACAAGAAGTTTGGCCGTGCCATGGGTCGCCGCAACAACTGGAAAAAGGCTTATGTCTGTCTGGCGCCGGGCAGCGAGATTAATTTCGTCGATGGAGGTGGCGTCTAATGGCACTCGTCAAAGTCAAACCGACCTCTCCGGGTCGCCGTGCTGTTATCCAGGTGGTCAATCACTCTCTGCACAAGGGTGCGCCCGTGGCCGGGCTGCTTGAACCACAATCCAAGCACGCTGGCCGCAACAACAATGGTCATATCACGACACGGCACCAGGGTGGCGGACACAAGCAACACTATCGACTGGTGGACTTCAAGCGGAACAAGGACGGCGTTCCGGCCAAAGTGGAGCGCCTGGAATACGACCCCAACCGGACGGCCAACATCGCCCTCCTCTGTTATGCCGACGGCGAGCGCCGCTACATCGTCGCCCCGAAGGGCTTGACGGTTGGGCAACAGGTATCGAGTGGTTCCGAGGCCCCGATCAAGGTGGGAAACACTTTGCCCATTAGGAATATCCCGGTCGGCACGACCATCCACTGTGTCGAGATGGTGCCGGGCAAGGGCGCCCAGTTGGCCAGATCTGCGGGTACTTCGGTGCAGTTGCTGGCGAGAGAAGGCGTGCACGCGCAGTTGCGCTTGCGTTCTGGCGAGATCCGGCGGGTTCACGTCGAATGTCGAGCGACCATCGGTGAAGTGGGCAACGAAGAGCACAGCCTCCGTTCCATAGGCAAGGCCGGTGGCAACCGGTGGCGCGGTGTTCGTCCGACGGTTCGCGGTGTGGCGATGAACCCGATTGACCACCCGCACGGCGGCGGCGAAGGCAAGACCGCATCGGGGATGCATCCGGTCAGTCCTTGGGGTACCAAGACGAAAGGTTATCGCACTCGTCGCAACAAGCGCACGACTTCGATGATCGTGCAGCGCCGTCAAAAACGCTAAGGGATAGAGAACCATGGGACGTTCCGTAAAAAAGGGCCCGTTTGCCGATGCCCATCTGATCAAAAAAGTGGGCGTGGTGCGCGCGACGGGCGACAAGCGACCGATCAAGACGTGGTCGCGTCGGTCAACCGTGCTGCCGGATTTCGTGGGTCTGACCATCGCCGTTCACAACGGCAAGCAACACGTTCCGGTGTACATCACCGAGAACATGGTCGGGCACAAGCTGGGCGAGTTCTCGCTGACCCGTACCTTCAAGGGCCACACCTCTGGCAAGAAGGCCAAGAAGTAAAGGAATGAATATGGAAACTCGTGCGGTTCTGCGCGGCGTGCGGCTATCAAGCCAGAAGGGTCGGTTGGTAGCCGACCAAATTCGCGGTTTGCCTGTGGACAAGGCGCTCAACATTCTGGCTTTCAGTCCGAAGAAGGGTGCTGGAATCATCAAGAAGGTACTTGAGTCGGCAATTGCCAATGCCGAGCACAACGATGGTGCCGACATTGACGAACTGAAGGTGAAGACGATCTGCGTCGAAAAGGGCATGGTGCTCAAGCGCTTCACGGCGCGGGCCAAGGGACGCGGCAACCGGATCGTCAAGCCGACCTGTCACGTTTTTCTGACCGTCGGCAACTGAGGAACAAGAATGGGACAAAAGATTCATCCTGCAGGTTTTCGTCTGGCTGTCACGCGTGACTGGTCGTCGCGGTGGTATGCCAACAGCAAAGATTTCTCTGGTATGCTCAATGAAGATGTTCGCGTTCGCGAATACTTGCGGAAGAAGCTGAAGCACGCATCAGTTGGGCGCATCGTCATCGAGCGCCCCGCCAAGAACGCGCGGGTCACGGTTTTTTCGGCACGCCCCGGTGTGGTGATCGGCAAGAAGGGCGAGGAGATCGATAACCTGCGGGTGGCGCTGCAGAAGATCATGGGCGTACCGGTGCATGTCAGCATCGAGGAGATCCGCAAGCCGGAACTCGATGCGCAACTGATTGCCGACTCGATCACTCAGCAACTCGAAAAGCGCATCATGTTCCGTCGAGCGATGAAGCGCGCGATGCAGAACGCCATGCGCCTGGGTGCTCAAGGGATCAAGATCATGAGCTCGGGCCGTCTCAACGGGGCGGAAATTGCGCGTCGCGAATGGTACCGGGAGGGACGCGTGCCGCTGCATACCTTGCGTGCGGATATCGACTATGCGACATCCGAAGCCTTGACGACCTATGGACTGATTGGTGTGAAGGTCTGGGTTTTCAAGGGCGAAATTCTCAATCGGCAGGAACAGGCGGTGGCCCCCGAGGCAGCGCCTGACGATCAGCGCCGCCCACGTCGTCCTGCACGCCCTGGTGATGGCGGTGACCGGCAGCGACCGGCGCGGGGCAGGCCGGATGGACCGGATGAGATTGTTGCAAAGGTTGAGGGTGTTCCGGAAGTCAAGGCACCTGTAAAACGAGTGAGAAAGGCAGGAACCACAGATGCTGCAGCCAGCTAGAAGAAAGTACCGTAAGGAGCAGAAAGGCCGCAATACGGGCCTGGCGTTGCGGGGAGCCAAGGTCAGCTTTGGTGAATTCGGGCTGAAGTCGATCGGGCGTGGGCGTTTGACGGCCCGGCAGATCGAGGCCGCGCGGCGTGCAATGACCCGCCACATCAAGCGTGGCGGTCGTATCTGGATCCGTATCTTTCCCGACAAGCCGATTTCGAAAAAGCCGGCCGAAGTCCGGATGGGGAGCGGTAAGGGCAATCCGGAATATTACGTCGCCGAGATCAAGCCGGGCAAAGTCCTGTACGAGATGGACGGGGTAAATGAAGCTCTGGCGCGCGAAGCCTTTGCGCTGGCGGCGGCCAAGTTGCCGATCCCGACGGTTTTCGTTACGCGTATGGTGGGTTGATCATGAAAGTTAATGAACTCAGGGCAAAGACCGTTGAGGAGCTGAACAGGGAGTTGCTGGATCTGCTGAAAGCCCAGTTTGGCCTGCGGATGCAGATTGCTACCCAGCAGTTGTCCAATAACAGTCAGATTGGCAAAGTGCGTCGTCAAATCGCACGCGTACGCACGCTTCTTCGTGAAAAGGCGGTTCAACAATGAGCGAGACCACCAGCAACAAGCGCACCCTGGTCGGGCGGGTCGCCAGTGACCGCATGGACAAGACGGTCACCGTGATTGTCGAGCGTCGCGTCAAGCACGCGATGTACAACAAGATTATCGTCCGCTCCAGCAAGTATCACGCGCACAACGACAATGACGAAGCCAAGGTTGGCGACGTGGTCGAAATCGAAGAATGCCGGCCGGTTTCCAAGACCAAATCCTGGATCGTGACCAAACTCTTGCAGCGCGCAGTGACCATTTAGCGCTTGCGTTTCATGCCGAACTGGCTATAATGCCGAGTTTTCCCGCGCTCGACGGTTCATCAGTGTTGAGCGTTTCTCCCCTAGCGGGTTCCAAGACTGACCGCCACCGCGGGCCAAGTTGGAGTGAAAGATGATTCAAGTTCAAACGACTCTCGACGTCGCCGACAACACCGGTGCACGCTCGGTAATGTGCATCAAGGTGTTGGGTGGCTCCAAGCGCCGCTACGCAGGTGTCGGCGACATCATCAAGGTGACCATCAAGGATGCCGCTCCACGTGGGCGTGTCAAGAAGGGTGACGTGTATAGCGCGGTGGTGGTGCGTACGGCCAAGGGCGTACGTCGCGCAGACGGATCGCTGGTCCGCTTCGACCACAACGCGGCCGTACTCCTGAACAACAAGATGGAGCCGATTGGTACGCGTATCTTTGGGCCGGTTACGCGTGAGTTGCGCGGCGACCGTTTCATGAAGATTGTGTCCCTGGCGCCGGAAGTGCTCTAAGGAAGGTCATGGAAAAGATTCGTAAGGGCGACGACGTGGTCGTCATCGCCGGCAAAGACAAGGGTAAGCGCGGGACCATCCTGCGACGCTGCGATGCCGAGCATGTGCTGGTTGAAGGCGTCAATCGCGTCAAGAAGCATGTCAAGCCGAACCCGGTAAAAGGCGTCGTCGGCGGCATTGTCGAGAAGGAAATGCCGCTGCATGTTTCCAATGTTTCGCTCTATAACCCCGCGACGAAAAAAGCTGATCGCGTCGGTTTCAAAACGCTTGGGGACGGTACGAAGGTCCGTTTTTTCAAGTCCAACGGCGAAGTGTTGGGAGTTTAAGGAGCAGTCATGGCGCGTTTGCTGGAATTCTACAATACGACGGTAGTGCCCGAGCTGACCCAGAAATTTGGGTACAAGTCGCGGATGGAAGTGCCTCGTATCACTAAAGTCACTCTCAACATGGGGGTTGGCGAGGCGGTGGCGGACAAGAAGGTGCTGGAAAACGCGATCGGCGACCTGGTGAAGATCGCCGGCCAGAAGCCGGTCAGCACCAAGGCCCGCAAATCGATCGCGGGCTTCAAGATCCGCACCGGCTATCCAATTGGCTGCATGGTGACCCTGCGAGGTCCACGCATGTTCGAGTTCATTGATCGCCTGGTCACTGTGGCGCTGCCCCGCGTTCGCGATTTCCGCGGTATCTCCGGGAAAGGTTTCGACGGCCGCGGTAACTACAACATGGGTCTCAAGGAGCAGATCATCTTTCCGGAGATCGAATACGACCGGATCGACGCACTGCGGGGCATGAACATCAGTGTTACCACCACTGCCAAGACCGACGAAGAGGCGCGTGCCTTGCTTGGCGCGTTTAAATTTCCCTTCAGGAACTGACACGAAATGGCGAAACTCGCAGTGATCAACCGCGGTGAAAAGCGGCGCAAGACAGTTGAAAAATATGCCAAAAAGCGTGCTGAGCTGATGGCCATCGTCGCTGACCAGAGCCGGTCCATCGAAGAGCGCTATGAAGCGCGCCTGAAGGTGCAGGCGCTGCCGCGCAATGCCAGTCCGGTAAGGCTGCGCAACCGCTGCGCTCTGACGGGTCGCCCGCGGGGCGTTTACCGGAAGTTCGGTTTGGGTCGCGGCAAGCTGCGCGAGTTCGTCATGCAAGGCGAAGTCCCGGGAATGATCAAGGCTAGCTGGTAGGCAGGAGAAAACAGAATGAGTATGAGCGATCCGATCAGCGACATGCTGACCCGCATCCGAAATGCCCAGATGGCAAGCAAGGCCTCCGTCGCCATGCCGTCTTCGAAGGTCAAGATTGCCATCGCCCAGGTGCTGAAGGACGAGGGATACGTAGAGGACTTCGCCGTCAGCCCGAACGAAGGCAAGCCGATTCTTGAGATTGGCCTGAAGTACTATGCGGGCCGCCCGGTCATCGAGCGTATCGACCGCGTGTCGCGCCCAGGCCTGCGTATCTATCGGGGCGCAGGCGATATTCCGCAGGTCATGAATGGCCTTGGGGTGGCGATCGTGTCGACTCCGAAGGGCGTCATGACTGACCGCAAGGCCCGTGCCAGCCATGTCGGCGGCGAAGTCCTGTGCTTCGTCGCATAAGGGGGAGCTATGTCCCGCGTTGCTAAGAAACCAATTGTTGTCCCGCAGGGTGTCAGCGTCGATCTTTCGGCTGGGCACATTTCCGTGAAAGGTCCGCTCGGTGTGCTCGACTTTGCCGTGCATTCGGCGGTGAGCGTCGAACAGGAAGGTGACAGCCTGCTGTGCAAGCCGGTTGCGGGAGTGGCCCAGGCCGATGCCCTTTCCGGGACCGTCAGGGCGGTTGTTTCGAATATGGTTACCGGTGTCAGCAAGGGTTTTGAGCGCAAGCTGAGTCTGGTGGGTGTGGGCTACCGCGCGCAGGCGCAGGGCGATACGCTCAACCTGACCCTTGGGTTCTCGCATCCGGTGGCGTACAGGCTGCCCAGCGGCATCACTGCTGCGACACCGACGCAGACCGAGATCGTGATCAAGGGAGTTGACCGGCAGCTGGTTGGCCAGGTGGCGGCTGAAGTCCGCGCCTATCGCAAGCCTGAGCCCTACAAGGGCAAGGGCGTGCGCTATGTCGACGAAGTTGTCGCGATCAAGGAAACGAAGAAGAAAAAGTAAGGGTGCCGAGATGATTGACAAGAAACAGGCGCGTTTGCGCAGAGCCCGCAAAACCCGGGCCAAGATTGCCGAACTGAAATCCGTGCGCTTGTCGGTGCACCGCAGCAACTGTCACATCTACGCACAGGTGATTTCCGCGTGTGGATCAAAGGTGCTGGCTGCGGCTTCATCGCTAGAGCCGGAAGTTCGCAAGATGCTTCCCAACGGCGGTGACATCGCCGCGGCAAAAACGATCGGTGTGCTGATTGCGGAACGGGCCAGGAGTGCCGGCATCGAGCAGGTGGCGTTCGACCGCGCCGGCTTCCGCTATCACGGACGGATCAAGGCGCTGGCGGATGCGGCGCGTGAGGCCGGTCTCAAGTTCTGATCGTAGCGCAAAGATTTGGAGTAAGCCATGGCGAAGCCACAAAGTAGAAAACCGCAGCAGTCCGAGAAGCCCGACGACGGCATGCGCGAAAAGATGATTTCAATCAACCGCGTCACCAAAGTGGTGAAAGGCGGTCGCATCCTGGGATTTGCCGCACTGACGGTCGTCGGCGACGGCGACGGGCGGGTCGGGATGGGTAAGGGCAAGTCGCGTGAGGTACCTGTCGCGGTGCAGAAGGCAATGGAAGAGGCCCGCCGCAATCTGATCAAGGTGAGCCTAAAGAACGGGACCCTGCAGCATACCGTCGTCGGTCATCATGGCGCCTCGCGCGTGATGATGCAGCCGGCGCCCGAAGGTACCGGGATCATCGCCGGCGGCGCCATGCGCGCCGTCTTCGACGTCATCGGGATGGCCAACGTGGTCGCCAAGGCGCACGGTTCGACCAACCCCTACAACATTGTCCGGGCAACGATCAACGGTTTGCGGTCGATGACCACGCCGGCCGAAGTCGCCGCCAAGCGGGGCAAGTCCGTAGCCGAGATACTGGGGTAAGAAATGACCGACAAGAAAGTGAAAGTCACGCTGGTCAGAAGCCTGATCGGCACCAAGGAGTCGCATCGCGCGACGGTGCGCGGCCTGGGTCTGCGGCGCATGCACAGCAGTTCGCTCCTGGAAGACACCCCGGCGGTACGCGGGATGATCAACAAGGTGTCGTACCTCTTGAAGTGTGAGGGCTGAGATGGAACTCAATACCGTCAAGGGTGCCGCTGGCGCCCGGCCGGACAGGAAGCGCGTCGGACGCGGCATCGGCTCGGGTCTGGGCAAGACCGGTGGACGTGGCCACAAGGGACAGAAGTCGCGTGCCGGTGGCTTCCACAAGGTCGGCTTCGAAGGCGGGCAGATGCCGCTGCAGCGCCGTCTGCCGAAACGCGGATTCAAGTCGTTGACCGGAGAGCGCAACTTCGAGGTTCGCCTGTCCGAAATCGCGCGCCTGCCGGTCGATGAGATCGACCTGGCGACGCTGATGCAGGCCAATCTGGTTTCGCAGCATGCGCTGTCGGCGAAGGTGGTGCTTTCGGGCGAGATCAATCGCAAGGTCACGCTCAAGGGCATTGGCGCGACGGCCGGTGCTCGCGCAGCCATCGAAGCCGCCGGCGGCAGCGTTTCGGCATAACGAGCAGGCAAAGGTGATCTTTTTTGGTAACTAGTTCGAGCCCGGTCAGCAAAGGTGGAAAGTTCGGCGATCTGAAGCGCCGGCTGTGGTTCCTGCTCGGTGCGCTGGTAGTCTATCGCATCGGATCGCACATCCCGGTGCCTGGGATTGATGCGCAGGTGTTGAGCGAGCTGTTCAACAAGCAGCAGGGCGGCATCCTGGGCATGTTCAACATGTTCTCGGGGGGGGCGCTTTCGCGCTTCACGATTTTCGCGCTCGGGATCATGCCGTACATTTCGGCGTCGATCATCATGCAACTGATGACCCACGCCAGCCCCCAACTGGAGGCCCTGAAGAAGGAAGGGGAGGCCGGACGCCGCAAGATCACCCAGTACACCCGTTACGGTACGGTGTTCCTCGCGCTGTTCCAGGGGATCGGCATCGCCGTCGCGGTGGAGTCACAGCCAGGTCTGGTGCTTGATCCCGGCCTGATGTTCCGTTTCGTCACCGTGATCACCCTGCTCACCGGCACGATGTTCCTGATGTGGCTTGGCGAGCAGGTGACCGAACGCGGGCTCGGCAACGGGATTTCGATCATTATTTTCGCGGGTATTGCCGCCGGTCTGCCGAACGCCATCGGCGGTCTGCTGGAACTGGTTCGGACCGGGGCGATGCACCCCCTGACGGCGATCGTGATCAGCCTGCTGGTGGTGCTGGTAACGGCCTTCGTGGTGTTCGTCGAGCGCGGCCAGAGGAAGATCCTGGTGAACTATGCCAAGCGCCAGGTGGGCAACAAGATATACGGTGGGCAGAGTTCGCATCTGCCATTGAAACTGAACATGGCTGGGGTCATTCCGCCGATTTTCGCTTCGTCGATTATTCTGTTCCCGGCGACGATCGCCGGCTGGTTCGGCGCAGGTGAGTCGATGCGCTGGTTGAAGGACATCGCCGGTGCCCTGTCTCCGGGGCAACCGATCTATGTCATGTTGTACGCTGCGGCGATCATCTTTTTCTGCTTTTTCTACACCGCGCTGGTATTCAATTCCAGGGAAACCGCCGACAACCTGAAACGCAGCGGCGCGTTCGTTCCGGGAATCCGTCCGGGGGACCAGACGGCACGTTATATCGACAAGATCCTGATGCGTCTGACCCTGGTCGGTGCCGGGTATATCACCATCGTTTGTTTGCTGCCGGAGTTCCTGATCCTCAAGTGGAACGTGCCATTTTACTTTGGCGGCACTTCACTGCTGATCATTGTGGTGGTGACGATGGATTTCATGACCCAGGTACAGGCGTATGCCATGTCGCACCAGTATGAGAGCCTGTTGAAAAAGGCTAACTTCAAAGGCTCCGGTTTACCGGTGAAATAGGATGGCAAAGGAAGATTTGATCGAAATGCAGGGCGAAGTCATCGAGAACCTCCCCAACGCCACCTTCCGGGTCAAACTGGAAAACGGCCACATCGTCCTGGGTTTCATATCAGGCAAGATGCGGATGCACTACATCCGCATCCTGCCTGGCGACAAGGTGACAGTGCAGCTTACGCCCTATGATCTGAGTCGCGCGCGAATCGTCTTCCGCGCCAAGTGAAGAATCTCTACGCAACAACCCGGCGAAAGGCTGGCTGCGCCTCGTGCCGGGGAAACAGGAGTGAATCATGAAAGTGCTGGCCTCTGTGAAACGCATTTGCCGCAAGTGCAAGATTATTCGGCGCCACGGCATCGTGCGCGTGATCTGTACCGATCGGCGTCACAAACAGCGTCAAGGTTGATCGCTGCGATCCACAAATCTGTGGATCGTCAGTCGGTTGAAGCTATAACTGCAAGTTTCGATTATTTTGGGGTGAATCGATGGCCCGCATCGCAGGCGTAAACCTCCCGAACCACCAGCATGCCGAGATCGCGCTTACCGCCATCTACGGTATCGGACGTCCGCGCGCACAGAAGATCTGTGATGCTGCTGGGGTTCAACGTTCAACAAAAATGAAGGACCTCACCGAGGCCGAACTGGAGCGCCTGCGCGATCAGATCGGCAAGTTCAGCGTCGAGGGCGATCTGCGTCGCGAAGTCACGATGAGCATCAAGCGATTGATGGATCTCGGCTGCTATCGAGGGCTTCGGCACCGCAAGGGCCTGCCGTCGCGTGGTCAGCGGACGCGTACCAACGCCCGTACTCGCAAGGGTCCGCGGAAGCCGATCGCCGGCAAGAAATGATTAGGAACTAGGACCTGACTATGGCCAAGACCGCTACAAAAGTTCGCAAGAAAGTCAAGATCAGAAAGAACGTGGCTGAGGGTGTCGCACATATCCACGCCTCGTTCAACAATACGATCATCACCATTACCGATCGCCAGGGGAATGCGCTGTCGTGGGCAACCTCGGGCGGCGCCGGCTTCAAGGGCTCGCGCAAGAGCACGCCGTTTGCTGCGCAGGTGGCCGCTGAAGCCGCCGGCAGGGTGGCCGTGGAGTGCGGCGTCAAGAATCTCGAAGTGCGCATCAAGGGTCCAGGCCCCGGACGTGAATCTTCGGTGCGCGCGCTCAATGCGCTCGGCATGAAGATCACGGCGATTACCGATGTGACGCCGATTCCGCACAATGGCTGCCGTCCGCCCAAAAGGCGTCGGATTTAAGGAGAAGGAAAAGTGGCTCGCAATCTCGATCCGAAGTGCCGTCAGTGCCGCCGTGAAGGCGAAAAGTTGTTCCTCAAGGGTGAAAAATGCTTTACCGACAAGTGCGCGATCGAACGTCGCTCGTATGCACCCGGTCAGCATGGCCAGAAGTCCGGGCAGCGTTTGTCCGACTATGGAGTGCACCTGCGGGAGAAGCAGAAAATCCGGCGGATCTATGGCGTTCTCGAAGGCCAGTTCCGCAAGGTGTACAAGGAAGCCGACCGGCGCAAGGGCGTGACCGGCGAAGTGCTGCTGCAGTTGCTCGAAGCGCGCCTCGACAGCGTCTGTTATCGCATGGGCTTCGCCGCCTCGCGCTCGGAGTCGCGTCAGGTCGTTCGCCACAATGGCGTTCTGGTCAACGGTCGCCGGGTGAACATCCCGTCGTATCAGGTCCGTCCGGGTGACGTCGTCGAAGTCTGCGACAAGTCAAAGGTCCACCTGCGTATCAAGGCCGCGCTTGCCGCCGCGGAAGCTCGGGGTTTTCCGGAGTGGGTCGAGGTGGATGCAAAGGCTGCGAAGGGCACTTACAAAGCGCACCCGGAACGTAGCGAACTGCCGCCGACGATCAACGAGAGTCTTGTCATCGAACTCTACTCGAAGTAGTCGTAGCGACGAGGCTTGACGGCATCAGGCAAAGGACAGTACATGCAAAGCAGTGGACTATTTAAACCGCGCATCATCGATGTGCAGAGCTTGTCGCCGGTGCACGCCCGGGTGGTCATGGAGCCGTTCGAACGCGGCTTCGGTCACACCCTCGGCAACGCACTGCGACGGATCCTGCTCTCGTCGATGCCGGGTTACGCACCGACCGAGGTCAGCATCGAAGGCGTGCTGCATGAATATTCGACGATCGATGGCGTCCAGGAGGATGTCGTCGACATCCTCCTGAATCTCAAAGGGGTGGTTTTCAAACTGCACAACCGCGATGAGGTCGTCCTGCAGCTCCGCAAGGAAGGCAAGGGCGTCGTCCGGGCCGCGGATATCGAGGTTTCGCATGACGTCGAGATCATCAATCCCGAGCATGTGATCGCGCAGCTTTCGGCCGGCGGCAAACTGGCGATGGAACTGAAGGTCGAGAAGTCGCGTGGCTACGTGGCCGGCAACCTGCGTCAGTTGAGTGACGGCAGCAAGAATATCGGCAAGCTGGTTCTCGACGCCTCGTTCAGCCCGGTGCGGCGGGTCAGTTATGCGGTCGAGAGCGCGCGTGTTGAGCAGCGGACCGATCTCGACAAGCTGATCATGGACATCGAGACCAATGGCGCGATCGAGCCTGAAGAGGCGATCCGCACCGCCGCCCGGATTCTGATGGAACAGCTTTCGGTGTTCGCCGATCTCGCCGGCACGGCCATGCCGGTCGAATACCAGAAGACGGTGCAGGTCGACCCGCTGCTCCTGCGTCCGGTGGACGACCTGGAATTGACGGTGCGCTCGGCGAACTGCCTGAAAGCGGAGAACATCTACTACATCGGTGACCTTATCCAGCGCACCGAGAACGAGTTGCTCAAGACCCCCAATCTGGGTCGCAAGTCGCTGAATGAAATCAAGGAAGTGCTGGCCGCGCGCGGCCTCACACTGGGAATGAAGCTCGAGAACTGGCCACCCGCCGGACTCGACAAGTGAGCCGCCGGACAAGAACAGGAAGGAATTGATATGCGTCACCGTTTGGGTCTTCGCAAACTGAATCGTACCAGCGCCCATCGCTCGGCGATGTTGCGCAACATTACCGTCTCGCTGCTGCGCGAGGAGTTGATCAAGACGACGCTGCCGAAGGCGAAGGAGCTTCGTCGCGTCATCGAGCCGATCATCACGCTCGGCAAGAAGCCGAGCCTGGCCAACCGTCGTCTCGCCTTCGACCGGCTGCGCGACCGCGACATGGTGGTCAAGGTCTTCGACGAACTCGGACCGCGTTACGCGACCCGTAATGGCGGCTATCTGCGGATTCTGAAGTGTGGTTTCCGCGACGGCGACAATGCGCCGATGGCGTATGTCGAGTTGCTCGATCGTCCGGAAGTCGCGGTGGAATCTACCGCAAAGTAGACAGCCCGCTGCGCAGATCCGCAAAGCCAGGCCAGGGCCTGGCTTTTTTGTGCCTGATGGAAAGACGGGCGAGACCCTGCCGGCCGCGTCGTGCGGCCAGCAGGGTCTCGCCTGGCCGATGGTCAGCGTGCTCAAACTGCTGGGGATCGTCTCCTTGCCATGACGCAGGCGCGTGAATACGCGCCTGCAGAAAGGTGTGCAGCTCGCGCTGGGGATCGCCATTCCCCTTGATCGCTTGCAAGATGAAGACAATCGATCGTAGCGTGGGGTTTGAGAGTTTCGGGGAGCCGGGGCGGAGCCCCTCCTCTCAATCGATACAGCATCCCGGCGCAATGTTCATCCTCCGCGTCCCGCCCTCCGTTGGCCAGTACGGATCGAGCGGGCGGATCCTTGGGGACTTTCGGCCGTCTTTTCTCCGGCGCGTGCGCGGCCGCTCACCCCTTCGCGGCGATCGGCATCTGGCGGCCGTTGCCGAAGGCGCGACCGCGCAGACGAATGATTGGCGGCGCCTGACGGCGCTTGAACTCGCTCCCGGCCACCATGCCGGTGATCCGGCGCAGCAGTTCCTGCTGGCCGGCGGCTGCCAGTCCGGCGACGAAGGCCTGCGCGCGCGAGAATTCTTCCGGACGCAAGCGGCGTCCTTCGATGTACAGCTTGAGGATCTCGTCGAGCACCGGATACGGCGGCAGCGTGTCCTGGTCGCGTTGCCCCGGCGCGAGTTCGGCGGAGGGCTCCTTGTCGAGAATCGCCTGCGGAATGACTTCCGCGGCGTGGAACTGGTTGTAGTGCCGCGCCAGGGCGAAGACCTCGGTCTTGTACAGGTCACCGATCAGGTTCAGGCCGCCGTTCATGTCGCCATAGAGGGTGGTATAGCCGACGCTGATTTCGCTCTTGTTGCCGGTCGACAACACGAGATGGCCAAAATGGTTGGAGAACTCCATCAGAATCGCGCCGCGGATGCGCGCCTGGACGTTCTCCTGTGTCAGCGCGGAAGGTTCCTCGCCCAGCGCGGCGCTGAAGCCGCCGCGGTAGGCGTCGAACAGCGTGCCGATGTCGTGGCGGAAGAGGGGCACCCCGAGATTGGCGCACAGGGTCTCTGAATCGTCGACGCTGCCGGCACTCGAGTACCGGGAGGGCATGGTCAGCGCGCGCACGCGTTCGGCACCGAGGGCGTCGGTGGCGAGAGCCAGGGTCAGTGCCGAGTCGATGCCGCCGGACGCGCCGATGACGACCCCGTGAAAGCCGGTCTTGTCGACGTAGTCGCGGAGCCCGAGAACGATCTGCCGATAGTAGAAGTCCTCGTCGCCCGGATCGGCGACCACCTTCGTCGCGCAGCGCTTGCCGCCGGCGAGGAAGACGCCGTCGCGCGATTCGCCCCGGCCACCGGCAAAACCGACCGTTTCGACGGCTTCGGCGAACATCGGCAGGCGGTGGACGACTCCCAGACGCGGGTCGACGAGCAGGGATCCGCCGTCGAAGACGATCTCGTCGTTGCCGCCGACCTGGTTCACGTAGACCATCGGGAGGCCATGCCTGGCGGCTGCGGCAGTGAACATGTGCCGACGCTCGGCGGTCTTGCCGACGTTCGACGGGCTGGCGTTGATGCTGACGACGAGATCGACGCCGGCGGCGGCGATGTCGCGCAGGGGGTTGGCCGGGTAGTCGCGGTTCTCGTCGTTCCACGCGTCCTCGCAGATCAGAAAGCCGATGCGATAACCGGCCAGCTCAAGCACCGCGGCGTGCGCTGCGCCGGGCTCGAAGTGACGCCGCTCGTCGAAGATGTTGTAGGTGGGCAGCAGTTGCTTGTGATAGCGGAGCGTCACCCGCCCGTCCCGCACCAGCAGCAGACTGTTGTGCAGTGGCTTGCCGACGCCGGCATTGACGCTGACCGCGCCGATGACCAGCGCTGCGCGGGTAGTCTTCGACAGCGCGCATACGGCGGCCAGCGCCGCGTCCTGACGGGCGAGGAAATCCGCTTCCTCGACCCGATCCTGCGGCGAGTAGCCGCTCAGGCAAAGTTCGGAAAAGACGATCAGGTCGGCCGCCGCCGTGCTCCGCACGGCGGCGGTGATGCGGTCGAGGTTGCGCGCGAAGTCGCAGATCCGGTAGTTGAGCTGGGCGAGGGCGATGCGCAGCGGTGGTCTGGCCATGAGTTGTTCTCCTTCAAATTTCCGGCGCGGACGGCAGGCCGAAGACCTGCCGCAGGTAGGCGAGAAACGTCGCGTCGTCGCAGAGCGTCTTGCCCGGTGCGTCCGAGATCTTGGCTACCGGGTTGCCGTTGCAGATCACGAGCTTCATGACGATGTTCAGGGCCTCGACGCCGAGGTCGTTGGTGAGGTGCGTGCCGATCCCGAAAGCGCTGCGCGTGCGCCCGGCAAAATGGCGGTAGAGCGCGAAGCTGCGGGGAAAATCGAGCGCGTCCGAGAAGGTCAGCATTTTCGTCCGCGGATCGATGCGCAGCGACTCGTAATGCGCCAGTGCTTTCTCGCCCCAGGCGACGGGGTCGCCGGAGTCGTGGCGCAAGCCGTCGAAGAGCTTGGCGAAGTACAGGTCGAAGTCGGCCAGAAAAGCATCCATGTTCACCACGTCGGTGAGCGCGATGCCGAGGTCGCCGCGGTATTCCATCACCCAGTTTTCCAGGGCCATGCGCTGGAAGTCGCGCAAGCGGCAACCGAAGGCCTGATGGGCCTGCAGGTATTCGTGCGCCATCGTGCCGATCGGGACCAGCGCGTGCCGCCGCGCCATATCGACGTTGCTCGTCCCCTTGAAAAACTCGGGCACCGAGTCGGCGAGCGTGCTCACCACTTCCTCGTGCCATTCCCGACTCGCCCGCCGGCGCGTACCGAAATCGAAGAACACGTAGGGGTGGCACAGCGCCGGCTCCTTGCCGAAGCGCTTGAGCTGCGTGATCTTGTCGCGCAGACGGCGCCGCCCTTCGCCAAGACAGCGTACGCGATCGTGGCGTGAGAAATTGACTTCGGAGACGATGGCGAGCACGAATATCTCGAACAGCATGACGTGCACCAGGGGGCCGCGGGCGACGATCACCAGCTCCCCGGCGGCGTCCGGCGATGGCGCGACGCGGATGAAGCGCGAACGGAACTGGAAAAGTTCGAGGTAGTCGACGAAATCGTCCTTGATGAAGCGCAGGGTACGCAGGTAGGCGAGTTCCTCGGGGAGAAAACGCAGCGTGCACAGATGCGCGATCTGCGCCTCGATCTCGCCCTGCAGCTCGGCGAGCGCCTGCTGGCCGCGGTTGCGACACTTGAAGTGGTACTCGCCGGTAGCCCCCGGAAAGCGATGCAGGAAGACCTGCAGCATGGTGAATTTGTAGAGGTCGGTGTCGAGTAGACTGGTGATGATCGGCGGCAGATTCATGGCGTTCTCCTGAAGAGGGTGCGTATCCAGGCTTAGTGGGTCGATGAGCGGAATGTAGCATTGAGTCGCAAACGGTAGACTTCACGGTCGGCGAGGTAGAAAACGCCGTCGGTCAGCGCGAAAAGCCGCAGGTCGCGCGTGGCCGCGCGGTCGGCGATGCGCTGCTCGCTGCCGCCGGCGGTGTTCCAGACGGTTACTTCGCCGTCGTCGAACAAGGCGACTGCGACGCCGCGCGCGGTGACCGCGAGGTTCAGTTCGCCTTCGTAGACTACCGTTGCATCGATGAGCTCGTAGCCGGTCTTGCCGAGACGCAGACGCAGACGATACAGCAGGCCGTCGTCACGACGCAGGCCGTGCACCACGACAGCGTGGCGGTCGCGCGCGTAAGCGTTGATCAGGCGGTAGTCGCGCAACACCTCGGCGCGATCGATGAGCAGCGCCGACGGGCCTTCGGGAAGCAGGATGAACGGCGTCCCGAGGCAATCCCAAACGGCGAGACCGTCGAAAAAGCGGGTCGCGCGTGCGTGCACCGGCCAGGACTGGCCGATGGCCAACAGCAGGCGCTCGCCAAGGCGCTCGATGCGGATTTCGGTCAGACCGCTGGCGTCAGCGTCGCTGACGGCGAAGACGCGCCGGCCGAGGTGCAGCAGCCGGTCGGCGCGCAACGGCAGCGCTGCGATCGGCGGTATCGCCGGCGGTCGCTCGCCCGGGCCGGTGATGAACAGTGCGCGGATCGTGCCGCCGGCAATTTCGAGCAGAATCGCGCCACGCTGCAGTGCGAGCAGGCTGCAACGTCCGCCGATGATGCCCTGCAGGATGGCGGGCGTGAGGCCGTCGAGCGTTTGTCGATGCCGCAGGTCGTAAGCCAGCAGACGCCCTCCCGACTCGATGACGGCCAGGCCGTCGGCGTCGATCCAGCGCAGCGCGCCCGGCAGGGTGAGCACGTGCTCGTGCTGCAGCCGGCCGTTCGCGCCGACCGTGGCCCGGTATTTCCGGGGCGCCGAAGCGGTGATGCGTGGCTGCAGCGCGCTCGGCGGCGTGCCGCGCTGGCCGCGCTGGAACACGTCGGCGTACCAGTCGCGCAGGGCCGCGGGGATGGCGGCAAAGTGGCGTACCGCGGCATTGAGGCGGGTGCGGGGGTCGAAGACCGAAACGTTGGCGCGCATCCGGGCCTCCAGATCGCCGCGCCGGAAATCGGGGTGGCTGCCCTTGTAGGGGTGGATGCCCGTAAACACCTGGAAGGTGACGATTCCCCAGGCGAACCAGTCGGCGGCCGCTGAGGGTTGCGCGCCGTGGTAGTCGCGGATCGTGGCCATCATCGCCGTCGCCGGAAAGCGCCCGATCTGCCAGCTATCGACGTCGATCACCCGCGGCTCGACGCCGTTGGCCAGCCAGTTGGTCTCGTTGCCGTCGACCATCAGCGCCGGCAGGGCGTGCGCCGCAACCACCGCTGCACGCATGTTCTCGACGAGTTGAGCGGCCTGATCGTCGCCGAAGCCGTTGGCGCTGCGCCAGGCGTTGGTGCACAGCTCGATCAGCGGCACGCCCGCCGCCGCCGGCATGTAGTGGCCGACCAGCGCCTGCTGCTGATCGCGCAGAACGTCGATCGGCGCGACGATGCTGGGATGGCGCAGTTGCGCCAGCAGGCCGATCTTTTCTTCCATGCCGCGCGCGCGTGCCGCCACGGGATCGAGGTAGAGCTTATAAACCATCCCCGCGCGCTGAAAGACCGCGCCTTCGCCGCCCGTTGCCAGGTGATCCTGGGCGCGCAGCATCACTTCACCCTTGCCGGGCATGACCACCCGGATGCCTTTGCCGATGTCCATTTCATGCGCTCCCGAACCAGACGCCGGCGATCGCCAGGTCGTCTCCCAACAGCTGGCCGCCGCGCTGGAGTGTGGCCAGCGCGCGCAGGCAGCGGCGTTTGACGAAGTGGCCGCGATGGTTCTTGAACGCCAGCAGTTCGGCGGCGGCTTCGGCGGCCGACAGGCAGCCGATCCGCGCCAGTCCGTCGGTGATCACCGCCAGCGCCTCGATCTGCTCATCTGCCGGCAGGAAGCGGATCACCACACCCTTCTCCAGATCCTCGAAAGACCGCGTTTCGCTGCTGCTCGCGAGGGTAGTGACGCCGCCGTCGTCGGTGACGAATTCGGTCCGCCGCTGGACCACCGCCGCGTACGGATCGGACAACTGCGCCAGGAAGCGCTCCCGGACCTCGGGGCGGGTGCTGTAGCCGGGGTAATACGGGGCATTGCCGGGCCATTCGATTTCGATCAGCAGGTGCCTGCCGTCGGCGTAGCGCAAGGCGATGGCGCCGTCGCCATACAGATAGATGGCCGCTTCCCGCGAAGTGGCGGCAAAGCCGACCAGCGAGGCCAGGTAATCATCCTCGCTGGGCGAGACGCGCGACGCGCCGAAGGCCGCCAGAAAGTCCTCGGCAAAGGGCGCGTCGAACCATCCGCCTGGCTGCTGCCGATGCGGCAGCAGCGCCCGCTCGAAGGCGAAGACAGCGGCCTGAGCGCCGACTTCGGTGTTCGCCGAGGCGCCCGAGCAACCGTCGGCGACCGCGCCGACAGCCAGGTCCGCCGTCGCCAGACCGGAGCGTGCGTAATCTTGGCAAGCACCGCCGCTATTGGCGTGCGGCGTGCCGATGGCAAAAAAATGATCGACGACCATCTGCTTCTCCCATTGTGGGGGCGGCTGATTTCCAGCCGCCCGGTCGATGAACGCGGCGCCGGCCACTCAGAAGGTGAGCGCCTGGCTGGGTCCGCCGCTACCCAGGCTCTGCGATTGCGAGGCGATGCTGCGCGCGACGAAGTCGGCCAGACGGGCAAGGTTCTGCGCCGTGGCATCGGCGACATCGACGTACTGCGCGAGACCGGCTGCCTGGCGAAAGCGGTCCAGCGCCCGTCGGCAACTTCGGGCATTGACGCCGACCAGAATGACGTTCAGCGATTCGAGCCATTCTTTGCCGACGCCGCGGCCGATCTCGCGGGCCACAGTCGCCGGAGTTTGCGCCGAAGCGTTGTCCTCGCCGTCGGTGACGACGACGACCAGAGCGTTGGCCGCAAAGTCGTTGTCGGCCAGGGTGTGCGCGTAGGCGTTGGTGGCCGCGACGGCGGCGAAGGTGGCGTCGTACAGGGCGGTCGTGCCGCTGCAACGTGGCGCGCGGTAGTCGGCAGGATCGACGGTGTTGAGTTCGACGAAGCCGTGCACCTCGTCGATGCGCTCGTTGAACTCGACGCTGCGCAGCATCAGGTAGTTGGCGCGCGGGCTCTTGCGGCAGGCCGCGACGACCGCGCGCTTGACGGCGAGCAGTTCTGCCTCGCTGCCGGCGACGCTGCCGGTCTTGTCGACGACCAGCGTGACCAGCGTGTACTCGGTGGCGCCGAGTTTTTCCGGGCGCATCCCGGAAAAGGTGAAGTTGGCGACCTGTGCGGTCTGCATCTGGCTGGTGAACAGTTTCATGGCGTTCTCCTGGTGGTATGGATGAAAGGGTCGTGGTCGTGGGAGACGGCGCCGCCGATCAGGCGAGGAAATCGAGGGAGGTGGCCGTCTGCATGCCGCGCGCGCTCATGTCGGCGACGAAGTCGCTGCCGAGTGCTTCGAAGCCGGGCACCGGGCTGGAACAATCGGTCAGCAGCAGCAGCTTGCGCACGTTGTCCTCGCCAAAGTTGTCGGCGATGTCGCGCACCGTGTTGGCCACACAGTGCGACAGGGCCTCGCCGGCGATGACCACCAGGTCGGCTTCGCGCAGCGTTTCGATCAGACGACCGTTGAGCATCGTCGATGGATCGCTGGCGTCGGGAACCTCGGCCTGGACCGCGGAATAGTGCTCGGTCATCGGATTCGAACCCTTGGTCACGAAGTCCACCAGGTCGAGTCTGGCTCTCGCCCAGCGGTCGAGGGCGGCCTTCACCGCCGCATGGACGTTGTGACCCCAGGAGCCGATCAGACAGTGTTCGGGCCAGACGACCAGCAGATAGCGGCCGCTGTCTTCCAGCGCCTCGACGTAGCGCAGGCTGTGCGCCTGTGCCAGAGGGTTGCGGGCGCGCCAGACCCCGCCCCGAACGTCGCTGGCGCCGATGACGGTGAACGGTGCCGGGGGATTGCCCTGTTCGTCGCTCCACCAGGTCGGGTGTGCGATATCGACCGGGTTGTGCGAGTCGAGCGTGACGTGGATGTCGTAGAGTTTGCGGCCGACCCGGTCGATGAACGCTGCCAGACGCTTCATGTCGGCGTCGGCACTGGCCACCGGCAGCGCCGGCCGGACCAGTGGCCGCGTGTTTGCCTGGCTCGCAGACTGCGGGTCGACCGGCAACTCCGCCTCCGGTATGTCGCAGAAGTCGTTCTGCGGATCGATGGCCAGCAAGTGAATTCTTTGCGTGTTGCGCATGGTGATTTCCTCCTCGGACTACCGGGGCCTCCTGCCCCATTCGGGTGCCACCTGACTTAGTGACGAATTAACTATAAGATAGTTCGTGGCGAAATGCAACTAATTATTTTGCGATTCGGTAACGGGCTCGGAGACCCGCATGCGGAACGCGAAACCCCGGCAGCGAGACACAGACCTGTGCGGGCGGCAGGCGGCCAAGGGCGTCCCTTGAGGAAAACCGGACTCAGGGGTAAGGTGACACCAAGAGGCTTTGTTTGGAGTGGGGCATGGATCAGAAAATCATCGTCACCGTCGACGTCGTGCTGTTGACGCTTGTCGGCGAGCGCCTGGAAGTGTTGCTGTCACGGCGGGAGCGCGAGCCCTTTGCCGAACAGTGGGCCTTGCCCGGCGGCTATGTGCACGCCGTCGAGGATGCCGATAGCCTGGCTGCGGCTCGCCGGGTCCTTCGGGAAAAGGCCAGCCTGACTTCGCCGTACCTCGAGCAGTTATATACCTTCTCCGGTGCGACCCGAGACCCGCGCGGCTGGTCGGCGAGCATCGCCTACTACGCCCTGGTCAGCGCGGACACGCTTCGACCGGCTAGTCCGGCGCCGTTCGAGCTGTGGCCGGTCGACGAGCTGCCGCGGCTGTGTTTCGACCACGCGCGTATCGTCGACTGCGCGCTCGAACGCCTGCGCAGCAAGTCGGCGTACTCATCGCTGCCGTGTTACCTGTTGCCGCCCGCGTTCACTCTGACCGAGTTGCAGCAGACCTACGAACACGTGCTGGGGCAAAAGCTCGACAAGAGCGCTTTCCGCCGCAAGCTCGCCGACTTCGATTTTCTCGAAGTGGTCAAGGACGCGCAGCGTACCGGCAGCCATCGTCCGGCCCAGCTCTACCGTATTCGCGAAGAGAAGAACCTGATGCTCTTCGACCGGACGATCTAGGCTTCCAGCGCAACGCTCCCAGCAGAAGCTATTGAATGGCGCCGGCTTGATCGTCGGCCAGGGCATTGCCGGAGTCTTCCAGTTGCTGCAGCGCCCACATTTGCGCGTAGCTGCCGCCGGCATCGAGTAGCTGCGGGTGGGAGCCGCGCTCGATGATGCGGCCGGCGTTCATGACCAGAATCTCGTCGGCATTCATGATCGTTGACAGACGATGCGCGATGATCAGCGTCGTGCGGCCACGCGCCGCGCTGTCGAGGCTGCCCTGGATGGCCTTTTCGGTCTTCGAGTCGAGAGCCGAGGTCGCTTCGTCAAAGATCAGGAACGGCGGGTTTTTCAGCAGGGCACGGGCGATGGCGACGCGTTGTTTCTCGCCCCCCGAGAGCTTGAGGCCGCGTTCGCCGACGCGGGTTTCGTAGCCGTCGGGAAGCCGCTCGATGAATCCGGCCAGTTGCGCACATTCGGCGGCGGCCAGCACCTGCTCGCGGCTGGCTTCCGGCTGGCCGTAGAGGATGTTGTAGTAGATCGTGTCGTTGAACAGTACCGTATCCTGGGGAACGATGCCGATCGCCGCGCGCAGGCTGCTTTGCGTCAGTTGGCGCAGATCCTTGCCGTTGATCAGGATCTGCCCCCGATGGATGTCGTAGAAGCGGTAGAGCAGGCGCGCCAGGGTCGATTTTCCCGATCCCGATTCGCCGACGACGGCGAGCGTGCGCCCGGCGGGAAGTTCGAAATCGACGCCGTGCAGGATCTGCCGGTTCGGCTCGTAGCTGAAGTCCACGGCGGCAAAGCGGATGTGCACCGCGCCAGGCGCCAGCGAAGCGGCATCCACCGCGTCGGCGATTTCCCGATTGACCGCCAGCAGGTCGAACATGCGTTCGATGTCCGCCAGGGACTGGCGAATCTCGCGATAGACGACGCCGAGGAAATTGAGCGGCATGTACAACTGAATCAGGAAGGCATTGACCAGCACCAGATCGCCGATGGTCATGGTGCCGGCGACGACGCCATCCGCGGCTCGCCACATCATCGCCGTGACGCCCAGCGCAATGATGATCTGCTGGCCGAGATTGAGCCACGAGAGCGAGACCTGGCTGCGGGTGGCCGCGTCCTCCCAGTGCTGCATCTGCTGGTCGTAGCGCCTGGCTTCGAACTCCTCGTTGTTGAAATACTTGACTGTTTCGTAGTTCAGCAGGCTGTCGATGGCGCGGGTATTGGCGGCGGAATCGGTGTCATTGACCTTGCGCCGGATGGCGATTCGCCAGTTGCTGACCTTGATCGTGAACACCACGTAAGCGCTCAGCGACGCCAGGGTAATGAGCACGAAGGAACTGTCGTAGCGGGCAAAGAGGATGCCGAGCACCAAGCTGATCTCGACCAGGGTCGGCAGGATCGAATACAGGGTGTAGCTGATCAGGCTTGAGATCGAGCGGCTGCCGCGTTCGATGTCGCGAGAGACGCCGCCGGTCTGGCGTTGCAGGTGAAAGCGGAGCGAGAGCGCGTGCAGGTGGCGGAAGACCTCGAGCGCAATGCGCCGTACCGCGCGCTGGGTGACGCGGGCGAAGAGGATTTCGCGCAGTTCGGTAAACAAGGCCGTCGAAAAGCGCAGCGTCCCGTAGAGCAGAAGCAGCAAGGCCGGCAGGGCGAGCGTCTGCGGCGTGCCGCTCAGGTGGTCGATCATTTCCTTGAACACCAGCGGGACGGCCACGTTGGCCAGTTTGGCGCTGAACAGACAGCTCAGGGCCAGGAATACTCGCCACTTGTATTGCCACAGGTACGGCAGCAGCTTGTGCAGGGTAGGCCAGAGAGGGCTGTCGGCCGTCGGCGGTCGATCGGCGGGAAGGGAAGGGGAGGCGGCGCGACGCATGGGGCTGGCTTGTCGATGAGGTTGCTGAGCCCCGGAGTATGCCTTGTTGGCGAGTCGAGGCTCAATAGCGATGCCGAAAGACGCAAAAAAGCCTTGCATTACAGGGGTTCTGGCCGTACCATTAAAACGAACGTTTGAACGAACCGCGGTGGCGATCTGTTGCCGTACGCTGCGGCTTTCCCTGGGCCCGTGATCTCATGACCGATCAGAAAACCACTCTCGATACCCGCGAACGCATTCTCGATGTCGCCGAACGCCTGTTCATGGAAAACGGTTACGAAGGAACTTCGATGCGGGTGATCACCGGCGCCGCGGAAGTCAACCTGGCGGCGGTCAATTACCATTTCGGGTCGAAGGAGGCGCTGCTGCGCGAGGTGTTCCGGCGGCGACTGGCCTGGCTCAATCACCAGCGTCTGGAGGCCCTCGACCGACTCGAGGAACACGCCGCCGGCGCGCCGCTGAAGCCGTCGCAGATTCTCGAAGCCTTTTTCGGAACCCTGTTGCGCATGGGCGAAGACCCGGCGCTGGGCGGCATGACCTTCCTGCGCCTGCTCGGCCGCACCCTGACCGAGCCGGCCGAGTTCATCCGCACGTTCTTCGCCGGTGAGTATGCGCAAGTCATCGATCGCTACAAGCTCGCGCTGTTTCGGGCCTTGCCGGATGTGCCGAAAGCGGAGATTGTCTGGCGCCTGCATTTCATGCTCGGCGCCATGTCCTACGCGATTGCCGGCACCGATGTGCTGCAGGTGGTCACCGGCTGCGAGGTGGGCGATCTGGCAGGCGAAGGGGGGGCGGACGCCGATCCCAGCGACACGCTGCTGGCGCGACGCCTCGCGCAGCGGCTGATGCCTTTCCTGCTCGGCGGCCTGCGGGCACCGTTGCCGCAGTTCCATGAATCGCCCATAACCACCACCGACACAAGAGCAAGAGCCGTTCCCCAAGACGGCCTCAGACCTTAGAACTGAGCCCTGAAACCGAAGACCCATGATAGGAGAAGCAGCAATGATCACCACGATCATCTCGATACTCATCGGCATCACGCTGTTGAGCCTGGCCGTGCTGTTCGGCGTTCGTCCATTGCGACGGGCGCTGCTCAGCCGGCCGATTTTTCGTACCTACAAGCGGATCCTGCCGCAGATGTCGGAAACCGAGCGGGTGGCCCTCGAGGCCGGCACGGTGTGGTGGGACGGCGAACTGTTCCGCGGCAACCCCGACTGGAACAAGCTGCTCGCCTATCCGGTGCCGAAGCTGACCGCCGAGGAGCAGTCCTTCATGGACAACGAGGTCGAGCAGGCCTGTGCGCTGGTCGATGACTGGCAGGTGACCACCGAGTTGCACGACCTGTCGCCGCAGGCCTGGCAGTACATCAAGGAGCACGGCTTCCTGGGAATGATCATTCCAAAGAAATACGGTGGTCTCGAGTTCTCGGCCTACGCGCACTCGCAGATCGTCACCAAGTTGTCTACGCGTTGCTCGGCGTTGTCGGTGTCGGTGATGGTGCCCAATTCGCTGGGTCCGGCCGAACTGCTGTTGCACTATGGCACCGACGCGCAGAAGAACCACTACCTGCCGCGTCTGGCAAAGGGTATCGAGATTCCGGCGTTTGCGCTGACCAGTCCATGGGCCGGTTCCGACGCCGGTTCGATCCCCGACGTCGGCATCGTCTGCAAGGGCATGTGGCAGGGCAAGGAAGTGCTGGGCATGCGTGTGACCTGGGACAAGCGCTACATCACGCTGGGCCCGGTGTGCACCATCCTCGGCCTGGCTTTCCATTTGTATGACCCGGATGGGCTGCTCGGCGGCAGGAAGCACGTCGGGATCACCTGTGCGCTGGTACCGCGCGACACCCCCGGTGCGGAAATCGGCCGTCGGCACTTCCCGCTCAACGCGATGTTCATGAACGGCCCGACACGCGGCAAGGACGTGTTCATGCCCCTCGATTACGTGATCGGTGGGCCGGCGATGGTTGGCCAGGGTTGGCGGATGTTGATGGAGTGTCTGGCGGCTGGTCGCTCGATCTCGCTGCCGTCGTCGAATACCGGCATGGCCCAACTGACCGCGCGCACCGTCGGCGCCTACGCGCGCGTCCGTAGCCAGTTCAAGATGGCGATCGGGCGCTTCGAAGGCGTTGAAGAGCCGCTGACCCGTATTGGAGCCTACACCTACATGATGGACGCCGTGCGCAAGATGACCGCCGGCGCCATCGATCTCGGCGAGAAACCGTCGGTGGTTTCGGCGATAGCCAAGTACCATGTCACCGAGCGCGCCCGTCAGGTGGTCAATGACGGCATGGATATCGTCGGTGGCAAGGGCATCTGCCTCGGCCCCTCCAACTTCATTGGCCGGGCCTATCAGCAGTTGCCGATCGGGATCACCGTCGAAGGCGCGAACATCCTCACGCGCAGCATGATCCTGTTTGGTCAGGGTGCCATCCGTTGCCATCCGTATGTGCTGAAAGAGATGAAAGCGGCCTTCAACCCGGATGCTCGGCAGGGGCTGCGGGATTTCGACAAGGCCCTGTTTGGCCACCTGCTGTTCACCATCGGACATGGCTTCGGTGCCCTGGGGAAAGGCCTGACCGGCTCGCACTTTGTAAACGTGCCGGCCAACGTGGCCCCGGAAACGCGGCGCTACTACCAGCAACTGACGCGCTTTGCGTCGGCTTTCGCTTTTCTCTCCGACATCTCGATGCTCGTTCTGGGCGGTGAGTTGAAGCGTCGCGAGAAGCTCTCGGCGCGCCTCGGCGACATTCTGTCGATGCTCTACCTGTGCTCGGCCACGCTCAAGCGCTACGAGTCGGAGGGGCGTCAGCAGGCCGATGCGCCGCTGCTGCACTGGGCGATCTGGGATGCCATGTACAAGGCGCAAATGGCTTTCGACGGGGTGATTGCCAACTTCCCGGTGCGCTGGATCGGGCGCATGCTCTACCGTCTCGTTTTTCCGCTCGGCCACCCTTACGATGTGCCCTCGGACCGGATCGGCCATCAGGTCGCCAAGCTGCTGATCGAACCGTCGGCTTCGCGCGATCGGCTGACCGCAGAAGCCTACGTGCCGAAGGTCGAGAGCGAAGCGGTCGGCGCGCTCGAACTGGCGCTGGCGGCGACCATCGCGGCGGAGCCGATCGAGGCCAGGATTCGTGCCGCCGAAAAGAGCGGCGTGCTGGCCGACAATCCCGAGGCCAACGTCCGTGACCTGGCGCATGCGGCGTTTGCCGCCGGCATCGTCACCCCGGCCGAGTACACCGTGCTCAAACGGCGCAATGAACTGCGCGACAAGGTCATTCACGTCGACGATTTTCCGCATGATCTGGGGCGCAACCAGCAGCAACCGCTGGTGCACAAGGCCGCAGCCTAGGGCCCCTCGCCCGGCGTGAGGCACGGCAGGTTGTCACGCCGTGCCTCCGGCGTGTCGGCGAGCAGGCGTCGCCGGCGCGACCCTTACACGAAGGAGAACAAGTGGGATTCCAGCCCGTATACGTCGTGGACGGCGCGAGAACGCCGTTCCTCAAGGGGCGCAATGCGCCGGGGCCTTTCGCGGCGAGTGATCTGGCGGTACAGGCCGGACGCGCCCTGCTGATTCGCCAGCCGTTCGCCGCGAGCGACCTCGATGAGGTCATACTCGGTTGTGCCAGTCCGTCTCCCGACGAGATCAATATCGGGCGGGTGGTGGCCTTGCGCCTGGGTTGCGGCCACCATGTGCCCGCCTGGACGGTGATGCGCAACTGCGCCAGCGGCATGCAGGCCATCGACTCGGCGATGGCCAACATCCACAACGGGCGTGCGCAACTGGTCCTGGCGGGCGGCGTCGATGCCCTGTCACATGCGCCGCTGCTCTATTCCGAGGTGATGGTGCGCTGGTTTGCCCGGATGATGCAGGCGAAAACCATCGGCCAGAAGATTGCCGCTTTCGCCAGGCTGCGTCCATTGCCCCTGCTGTCGCCGGTGATCGGCCTGCTCAAGGGCCTGACCGATCCGGTGATTGGTCTGCTGATGGGGCAGACCGCGGAAAACCTCGCCTGGCGTTTCGGCATCTCGCGGCAGCAGATGGATCAGTACAGCGTGCGCAGCCACCAGCGCGCCGTCGCGGCGCGCGTTGCCGGGCACCTCGACGAGATCGTGCCGCTGGTCGATGGCAGTGGCCAGGTCCATGACCGCGACGACGGCGTCCGCAACGATTCGAGCATGGACGGTCTGGCCCGGCTCAAGCCCTTCTTCGACCGCAAGTATGGTCGCGTAACCCCGGGCAACAGTTCGCAGATCACCGATGGTGCGGCGTGGCTGCTGCTGGCCTCCGAGGCGGCGGTCGTCAAATGGCATTTGCAGCCGCTCGGCAGGATCACCGACAGCCAGTGGGCCGGCCTCGATCCGGCGGCGATGGGCCTCGGCCCGGTGCATGCGGCAACGCCGATCCTGCAGCGCCAGCAGTTCGCGCTCAATGACATCGATCTGTGGGAAATCAACGAAGCTTTCGCTGCGCAGGTTCTGGCCTGCGTTGCGGCCTGGGAATCCGACGCATACTGCCGCGACGCCCTCGGCTTGCCGGGCGCGCTCGGCTCGCTCGCGCCGGATCGGCTCAACGTGGACGGTGGCGCGATTGCCCTCGGGCACCCGGTCGGGGCCTCGGGCGCGCGCATTGTCCTGCATCTGCTGCATGCCTTGCGCGCGGCCAGGGCCAGGCGGGGCATCGCGGCGATCTGCATCGGCGGTGGTCAGGGTGGCGCCATGCTCGTGGAAACGATCGCCTGACGCAGTGGCCACTCGGAGGACAAGGAATGGATAGCAAGGGCAATGTGCATACGACGTGCCAGCACTGGCGGCTCGACGTCGATGCCGAAGGACTGACGTGGGTGACGCTGGACAAGCACAATGAATCGACCAATTCGCTTTCCAGCGCGGTGATGGACGAACTTGCCGTACTGCTCGACGGCTTTGATCGCCATCCGCCGCAAGGCGTGATTTTTCGCTCCGGCAAGGCCGCCGGTTTCATTGCCGGCGCAGACATCCAGGAGTTCACCCAGCTCGACACACCCGAGAAGGGCATCGAGCTGGTGACGCGCGGCTGGCAGCTATTCGCGCGTCTGGCCAGTGTCCCGTATCCGACGCTGGCGCTGGTGCGCGGCCATTGCCTGGGCGGCGGACTCGAACTGGCCTTGGCCTGTCGTTACCTGCTGGCGGTCGATGAGCCGGCGACGCGGATGGGTTTGCCCGAGGTCATGCTGGGCATCGTTCCCGGCTGGGGCGGCATGCTGCGGCTGCCTGAGCGGGTCGGCCCGCAGGTGGCGCTGGACATGATGCTGACCGGCAAGACGGTCGATGCCAGGAAGGCCAGGCGCCTCGGCCTCGCCGACGAGTGCGTGCCGCCACGCGTCATGGACCAGGCGGCAGCCATGCTGGTGCTCTCCAATCAGCCGCGTCGCCGGCCACCGCTGCTGCAGCGGCTGCTCAACGGCCCGTTCAGGGCCCTGGTGGCGCGTACGGCGAGAAAGCAGGTGGCCAGGCGCGCACGCGCCGAGCATTATCCGGCGCCGTACGCGATCATCGACATCTGGGCGCGCCACCACGGCAATGCGCTGGCTGCGCCGCAACTGATCGACAGCATCGTGCGCTCGCCAACGGCACGCAACCTCGTGCGCGTGTTCTTCATGCAGGAGCGCCTGAAGAGCCTCGGCAAGGGCGGCACGTTCCAGGCGAAACGGGTGCACGTCGTCGGCGCCGGGGTGATGGGCGGCGATATCGCCGCCTGGTGCGCCCAGCGTGGGCTGACCGTCACCTTGCAGGACCAGGGGATGGAGCGCATCGCGCCGGCGCTGCAACGCGCCTATGCGGCCTGGGGCAAGCGCATCCGGGACGCGCGCGAGTTGCGCAACGTCATGGACCGGCTGATTCCGGATCCCGACGGTCATGGCGCCCGGCAAGCCGACGTGGTGATCGAGGCGATCTTCGAGAACCTTGAAGCCAAGCACGTGCTCCTTCAGGACCTGGAGGCGAAGATCAGGAGCGACGCCGTGCTGGCTACCAACACCTCCAGCCTGCGGATCGAAGATCTGCGCAGCCCGCTCGCCCGTCCGGAGCGCCTGATCGGGATTCACTTCTTCAATCCGGTGGCGCGGATGCCACTGGTCGAAGTGGTTGCCGCCGAGGGCAGCGACCCCGAAGTCGTGCAACGCGGCATCGCCTTTGTCAGGCAGATCGATCGCCTGCCGCTGCCGGTCAGAAGTGCCCCCGGCTTTCTGGTGAACGCCGTTCTCGGCCCGTATATGCTCGAAGCGATGCGTGCCGTCGATGAAGGCCTGACACCGGCGACAGTGGACGAAGCGATGCTCGCTTTCGGCATGCCGATGGGGCCTATCGAACTGATCGACATGGTCGGCCTGGATGTGGCGCTGGCCGCCGGCAAGAGCCTGGCCGGTGCCGGTGCGGAGCCGCCGCGCTGCCTGCTTGAGCACTTCAACGCCGGCTACCTTGGCAGGAAGGCGGGCCGGGGTTTCTATGAGTATCGTGCCGGCCGGCCGGTCAAAGGCCCGGTCGGGACGGTCCCGGCCGGTCTGGCCGAGCGCCTTGTCAGACCGCTGCTCGAGCGTAGCCGGCAACTGGTGAACGAGGGGGTGGTGGCCGATGCCGATCTGGCCGATGCCGGGGTGATCTTCGGTACCGGTTTTGCGCCGTTCACCGGCGGACCGCTGAACTACCTGCGGAGCCAGCATGCCTGAGACCATGGTCCGCTTGCCGGACAGACAACCGATCCTGCGCGTGATGCCGATGCCCGCCGACGTCAATCCGCAGGGCGACGTCTTCGGGGGCTGGATCATGGCCCAGGTCGACGTGGCCGGCGCGATTCCGGCGATGCAGCGTGCGCGTGGTCGCGTGACCACGGTGGCGGTGAATTCCTTCCTCTTCAAGCAACCGGTGTCGGTCGGCGACGTCGTGAGTTTTTTTGCCGAGGTTGTCGATACCGGGCGGACGTCGATCAAGGTCAGAGTCGAGGTCTACGCCGAACGCCACCCGGCCCAGCCGATCATCGTGAAGGTCACCGAAGCCGTACTGAGCTATGTTGCAATTAACCAACATGGAGAGAAGCGCGAGTTGCCAAACGACCAATAACTGAAGATTTTTATGGACAGTGGTCGTAGGATGACTCGGCGAATCGCATTTGACACGTGGCGAAAAAGCCACGATGAGATCACATCCATGGGGGAGTTGAACATGTCAACACATATTTCGATGAAGATCATTCCGGCCGTAATGCTGGCGGCGTTGTCGGGGACGGCGGCGGCTTCAGGTTTTCAGTTGCTGGAGCAGGGCAGCGGTCTGGGCAATGCCTATGCTGGTTCGGCTGCCAAATCGACCGATGCCAGTACCATCTATTACAATCCGGCCGGCATGACACAACTGCAGGCGCGAGAGTTCTCCGGCGGTTTGACGGCGGTACGACCCAGTTTCAAGTTCGACAACAATGGCTCCACGGTTGGCGCCTTCAATGGCGCCGGTGACGGCGGCGATGCAGGTGGCTGGGGATTTCCTCCGAATGCCTACCTGTCCTGGGCGCTGAACAAGGATCTCTATCTTGGCTTGGGCATCAACGCACCTTTTGGGTTGGCGACCAAATACGACGACCCCTGGAAGGGTAGTGCACATTCCAACGAATTCGACATCAAGACGATTAACCTCAATCCGTCGATCGCCTTTCGGGTTAACGACCAGTTTTCGCTGGGTGCCGGGGTAAGCTGGCAGAAAATCGAGGCGGATTATTATCGCCAGGTGAGTGTCACGCCCGGATTTGCCGGGGTCAGGGCTCATCTGAAGATTGATGACGATGCTTGGGGCTGGAACGTCGGCGTGTTGTTTACTCCGTCGCCATCGACCAAGGTCGGCCTGTCGTATCGGTCCGCCATCCAGTATCACACCGAAGGCTCGGCGAGCCTGCGCAGCGATGGTACGCCGGGGGCCAATGCCGCCGCCAATGCGCTGACCAACGCCGGCGCACAGAGTGACGTCAAGGCCGACCTCAAGGTTCCGGATACCCTGATTCTGAGTGCCACCCAACGGCTGAGCGATCAGTGGGAATTGTTGGGCGACATTTCCTGGACCGGCTGGAGTTCCATCAAGGATATCGACATCGTGCGTACCTCCGGACGCGCAAATGGCACAACCGCGCAGACCATCGCGGCGAACTTCCAGAATACCTACCGCGTCGCTCTGGGTGCCAACTACCGCTACACGGATGCGCTGAAATTCATGTTCGGTCTGGCCTATGACCAGTCGCCGGTCAAGAACTCGGCTTCGCGCCTGGCTTCGTTGCCGGACAACGATCGCACCTGGTTTACCCTCGGAACGCAATGGAAGCCGGCGAGGGAGCAGACCCTCGAACTCGGGTTGGCGTATCTGTACATCCCGACCACCAAGATCAACAACAACCAGACCACCACCGGCGCAGGGAGTGCCGCCACGAATCACGGCACGATTACCGGCGACTACGATTCCAGCGTCTGGATTGTCGGCGCGCAGTACTCGATTGCCTTCTGATCGCGCGGCCTTCCTCTGCACAAAAAAAGCCCCGGACTCCGGGGCTTTTTTTGTGCCTGTTCGGTACCCGGCGAGGCGTGCCAGAGCAAGCCGTCACTGCCGACATTCAGTTGACGAAAGAATCCGATAGCGTATAATTCAAACGTTCGTTTTAGCGGCTTTGTGCAGAGTCGCTACGGGGTGTTCCCGACGAGCGTAGACGACTCAGACAAGGAGGACAGCTTGAGCAACTTCATCGTACGCAAGGCCGCCGTACTCGGAGCGGGTGTGATGGGCGCGCAGATCGCCGCGCACCTCGCGAATGCCGAAGTGCCGGTGGTGCTTTTCGACCTGCCGGCCAGGGAGGGTGATCCCAACGGGATCGTCAACAAAGCCATCGACGCCCTCAGGAAGCTTGAGCCGTCGCCATTGGCCACCAAGGATCGCGTCAGTTACATCGACGCCGCCAACTATTCGCAACACCTCGAGCAACTCAAGGATTGCGACCTGATCATCGAAGCGATTGCCGAAAAAATGGCGTGGAAGGACGATCTCTATCGTCAGATTTCCCCCTTTGTCGCGCCGAACGCGATCATTGCTTCGAACACCTCGGGCCTGTCGATCAACCGCCTCTCGGAGGCGCTGCCGGCAGCGCTGCGCTCGCGATTCTGCGGCATCCACTTCTTCAATCCGCCGCGCTACATGCACCTCGTCGAACTGATCGCCACCAGGAGCACCGATCCGGCGTTGCTCGACAACCTCGAGTCCTGGCTGGTCTCGCGCCTCGGCAAGGGCATCGTCCGCGCCCTCGATACACCGAATTTCGTTGCCAATCGCGTTGGCGTGTTTTCGATGCTGGCGGTGATGCACCATACCCAGCGGCTCGGGCTGGGCTTCGACGTCGTCGATGCCTTGACCGGACCGATCATCGGTCGCCCGAAGAGCGCCACTTATCGTACCGCCGACGTGGTCGGTCTGGATACCCTGGCGCATGTCGTCAAGACCATGCAGGACACCCTGCCCGAAGATCCCTGGCATGCCTGTTACAGCGTGCCCGACTGGCTGGCCGCGTTGATCGGCAAGGGCGCGCTCGGCCAGAAGACGCGCTGCGGCATCTTCAGAAAGGACGGGCGGACGATCAAGGTGCTCGACCTAGCCAGCCAGGACTATCGCGAGAGTGCCGGCGACATTGATCCGACGGTGCTGGCGATCCTCAAGAATCGCCATCCTGCCGAAAAATTTGCGCAATTGCGCGCCAGCGAGCACCCGCAGGCGCAGTTCCTGTGGGCGATCTTCCGCGATATCTTCCACTACGCCGCCTTCCATCTTGCCGACATTGCCGACAATGCCCGCGACCTCGATTTCGCGATGCGCTGGGGTTTCGGCTGGTCGCAAGGGCCATTCGAAAGCTGGCAGGCCGCCGGTTGGCGGGAGATTGCCGAAGCCGTCAAGGCCGACATCGACGCGGACCGAGCGATGAGCCCGGCACCGCTGCCGTCCTGGGTCTTCGGGCGCGTTGCCGACGCCGGCGTGCATGGCCCGCAGGGTTCGTATTCGGCGAGTACCGATACCTACCGGCCGCGCTCCGCACTGCCGGTCTATCAGCGGCAGATTTTTCCCGAGCGGGTGCTCGGCGAGAAAGCGGCCAGCGGTCAAACCATTTGGGAGAACGACGGGGTGCGGCTGTGGACGCTGCCGCAGGTCGACGCCGGGATCGCCATCGTCAGCGTCAAGTCGCGGAACCACACCCTCGGACGCGAGGTAATCGTCGGGTTGCAGGAAGCCGTTGCCCGCGCCGAGGCGGAGTTCAAGGGCCTGGTGCTGTGGCACGAGGCGCCCTTCGCTTTTGGCGCCAATCTCAAGGAAGTGGCCGAAGCGATCGCCGGCGGCGAATTCGAGCTGCTGGAACAATATGTCGGCGAGTTCCAGAACGCTTCGATGTGCCTGAAGTATGCCCAGGTACCGGTGGTCGCGGCGGTGCAGGGCATGGCTCTGGGCGGCGGCTGCGAGTTCCTGATGCATGCCGCCAAGCGGGTGATTGCGCTGGAGAGCTATATCGGCCTGGTCGAAGCCGGCGTTGGCCTGATTCCGGCGGGTGGCGGCTGCAAGGAGTTCGCCATCCGCGCCGCGCAACAAGCGGCCAAAACCGGCGGCAACGACCCCTTCGAGTTCATCCAGCCGGTGTTCATGACCATCGCCATGGCCACCGTATCGAAGAGCGGCGCACAGGCGAAGGAGCTGGGTTTTGCTGTCGAATCCGACAAGATCGTGTTCAATGCCAACGAACTGCTATACGCGGCGCTGCGTGAGGCGCGCGGTCTCGCCGAGGCGGGCTATGCCCCACGCCTGTCGCCGCGCGCGATCAAGGTCGCCGGCCGCACCGGCATCGCCAATTGCGAAATGATGCTGGCCAACATGAAGGAAGGCGGCATGATTTCGGCGCACGACCATGTGGTGGCCAAGGCCGCCGCAACGGCCCTGTGTGGTGGAGACATCGAGACCGGATCCGTGGTCGACGAGCCGTGGTTGCTGAGCGTCGAGCGCAAGCTCTTCGTCGAGCTGCTGAAGAACCCGAAAACCCAGCAGCGTATCCAGCACATGCTGGAAACCGGCAAGCCGCTGCGTAACTGAGCGAGCAAGGAGAACAGATCATGAGCAAACAGATTCAGGACGCGTACATCGTCGCCGCCACGCGTCTGCCGGTCGGCCGTCGCAAGGGCATGTTGGGCCACGTTCGTCCGGACGACATGCTGGCGCACGCCATCAGGTCGGTGATGGCACAGGTGCCGGGCCTTGACCCGGCAATGGTCGAGGACGTGATCGTCGGCTGCGCCATGCCGGAAGCCGAGCAGGGCATGAATGTCGCGCGCATCGGCCTGCTGCTGGCAGGCCTGCCGAACAGCGTACCCGGAGTGACCGTCAACCGCTTCTGCGCCTCCGGTTTGCAGACCGTGGCGATGGCCGCCGATCGTATTCGCCTCGGCGAAGCCGAGGTGATGATCGCTGCCGGTACCGAAACGATGTCGCTGATGAACCAGATGATGGGCAACAAGATCGCCCTCAACCCGGCCATCTTCGAGAAGGAAGAGAACTACGCGATCGGTTTCGGCATGGGCATCACCGCCGAGAAGGTTGCCGCGCAGTGGAAAATCTCGCGCGAGGACCAGGATGCGTTTGCCGTCGCCTCGAACCAGAAGGCGTGTGCGGCGATTGCTGCCGGCCATTTCAAGGCCGAGATTTCGCCGTACGCGGTCAAGGCACGCGTGCCGAATCTGCAGACTGGAGAAGTGACCGTCAAGGAGTATCTTGCCGAGAACGACGAGGGACCGCGTTCGGACAGCAGCCTTGCCGGCCTGGCCAGGCTGCGACCGGTGTTCGCGGCGCGTGGCACGGTCACCGCGGGCAACAGCTCACAGATGTCCGACGGTGCGGCAGCGGTACTGGTCGTGTCGGAGAAAATCCTCAAGCAGTTCGATCTTCGGCCGCTGGCGCGTTTTGCCGGCTTCTCCGTGGCCGGCGTGGCACCGGAAATCATGGGGATTGGTCCGGTCGAGGCGATTCCACGCGTCCTCAAACGAGCTGGAATCCGGCAGGACGAAGTAGACTGGTTCGAGCTCAATGAAGCATTTGCCGCGCAGGCGCTGGCGGTGGTCCGTACGCTGGAACTCGATCCGGCCAAGGTGAATCCGCTCGGCGGTGCCATCGCTCTCGGTCATCCCCTCGGCGCGACCGGCACGATTCGCACCGCGACCCTGGTGCACGGCCTGCAGCGGACCCGTCAGCGCTACGGCATGGTCAGCATGTGCATCGGTACCGGCATGGGGGCGGCGGGGTTGTTCGAGTCGCTGCAGTAAATCGCTGCGGGTGTACTGCCAGGGCCTCGCCCGGGTTTCCGGGCGAGGCCCGCTTTCTTCAGGGTTCCGGGGAGCGGGCAGGAACACAAGTTCCCGCTTGAGCGCAGGCAGGTGTCTGGCATAATGTTCGCCGGACACGGGCACGAAGGCGCACAATGGATCTGGAGCTACTGGGCAGTCTCGGATGGCGCGAAGGACTGATGGCGATCATCGCCTTGCTGGTGGTGTACATCATCGTCCTCTTTTTCCGAATGCGGCGCCTGCAGCGCAGCATGGCTGCCGTACCGCCGCTGGCGGCGCAGTCGGCAGTGGCGGCCTACAGCGCCATCCAGGAACCGCCGCCGCTCGCTGCGGCGGTCAACCCGGCGCCGCCGGCCGGAAGCGACGCGAGCGCCGCCAGCGTGGAGGCACCGGCACGGGTCGATGCCGGCAAACCCGAATTCGCCTGGAACGAGCCGCCGCCGGAAATTCCCGGACAGGCGCTGATCGATGCCTTGCAGCGGGAGCTTTATCAGCTGCGCTGCGAAGTGGACGAATTGCGTGCCGAATTGCTGGCTACCCGTGAGGACTTTCGGCGCCAGTTTGCGCAATCGGCAGGTCCTGCGCAGGGTGCTTCACCGTTGTACAACGATGCCATGCAGCTGGCGATCCAGGGGCACGATGCGACCACCATCGCTCATCACTGTGGCATTGCGCGTGCCGAGGCGGACCTGGTTGTCGCGCTGGCGCGCAACCGCCACGAAGGGCTATAGAAGCGGAGCCATGGCGCATGCCTGTGTCGGCCAGCGTTGATCATGAAGTCATTGCCGTTTGCCGCGTGAGCGGGCATGCCCCCTGCACACGGGCAGTGGAATCGATTCCCGCGTCGTGCGCGCGGCCTGCGATTTGAAGCCGGCGATGGGTAGTCGTCAGGGAAGCGGCGGCGCGGCAGGACGCCCCGTACGAGCAGCGCAGGCGCTGCTCCTGGGTCACGCGGACGGAGGGAACGCCACTCTCAAGCGTCAGTTGCTGTCGCGGATGGGCATTGCCGGGCTGCTGGTGGTGGCGCTGCTTGTCGGGTTGCTGTTGTTCGACCAATTGAGTACGTCCGACGAACAAACGGCGAATGGGGCGCTGTTCACCGAACCCGTGCCGGTCAGAAAACGGCCTTTGCCGCCGTCATTGGTCGCGGCGGAGTCGCCTTCCCAACCCCTGCCATTGTCGCAGGTAGCGGCCGGGCCGCAGGCCAGCGGCGAAGCGATCGAAAGGCTGCTTCGCCTGGCCAAGCTGTCAGCGGTCGAGGATGGGGACGGCGCAGCGGCCGCGACAGCCGCCGCCGACACGACCGCGAGCACGCCCGGTGTCGAGGCTGTCGCCGGGCCGCCGGTGACATCTCCGCCGCGTCTGTTGTCGGGGCCCGCCTTGCTGTCCGGAGTCCTGCCGGATGCGCGTCGAGCCGAGGAACTACAGGCGAAACTTGCGCAGGACGGGATTCCCGCCAGCATCGAAACACGCCTGCAACTGGGGCCGTTCAAGACGCGGGCCGAGGCCGACGCGGCACGCCGAAAGATGCTGGCCCTCGGGATCGACACCCTGTTGGTGATGCGCAAGGGCGGCAAGCCGTAGGTCGCTCAACGCCTGGTCGACAACAGTTGCCGGCGCAGACGTCGGGCGAAAACGTCCATTTCCCTGGCCGCCTGCAAGTCTCCCCTGGCTTCGGCGACGCTGATCCCCTGTTCATAGGCAGCCAAAGCCTCGGCAGCTTGCCCGCCTGCGCTAAGCGCCTTGCCGAGCAGCTTCCAGGCGGCGGAATAGCGGGCGTCGCGGTCGAGCGCTTCGCGCAGGCGGATTGCCGCTTGCTCGAAGTTGCCGGCCTTGAGATACTCGTTGCCGATTGAATAGCGCAGCAGGGCGCCGTCACGCGGACCACCGAGCAGTTTTTCGAGATGGGTAATCAGTGTGCCGGTCATTTGACATCCCCGTTTTCAACTTCAGACATTGTAGAGGACAGCAGCATGGCAAGAACGATCATTTCAACGGCGCATGCGCCGGCGGCCATCGGCACGTATTCGCAGGCGGTAAGAGTGGGCGATACCGTTTATCTCTCGGGCCAGATCGGTCTTGACCCGGTGCGCATGCAACTCGTCGAAGGGATCGATGCGCAGATCGTGCGGGTTTTCGACAACCTCAAGGCAGTCGCCGAGGCGTCCGGCGGTTCGCTGGCGGATGTCGTCAAACTCAACGTCTTCCTCACCGATCTGGCGCACTTCGCGACCGTCAATGAAGTCATGGGGTGCTATTTCTCGGAGCCGTTCCCCGCCCGCGCCGCGGTCGGTGTCGCCGCGCTGCCGCGCGGGGCATTGGTCGAGGCAGATGCCGTGCTGGTGCTTGGCGGCTGATGCCGGCGGCGGACGCGATCGCGGCGCCGCCGGCAATCCGGAACCACTTGCGCAAGCTGGGCCTGGAGCGGCGCGAAGATCTCGTTCTGCATCTTCCGCTGCGCTATGAGGACGAGACGCGGATCACGGCCATCGCTGCCGCCCCCCTCGGCGTCCCGGTGCAGCTCGAGGTCCGGCTCCTCGAGGTGACGCTCAGGCTGGTGCCGCGTCGCCAGTTGCTGCTGCGGGTCTGCGATGCGCGTGCCGAGGGCAGCCAGCTCGATCTGCGCTTCCTGCGCTTCTACGGCAGCCAGCAGCGCGCGCTGGAAGCGGCGCGTGGCTGCCGGTTGCGCCTGTTCGGCGAGATCCGCTGCGGCTTCGACGGTCCTGAGATGGTGCATCCGCGCTACCGGGTGGTTGCCGACGACGAGCCGCTGCCGCAGTCGCTGACGCCGCTCTATCCGACGACGGCGGGGTTGACGCAGACGGTGCTGCGTCGCCTGATCATGCACGCGCTGCGGCAGGTCGATCTCGGCGAGGTGCTTGAAGAGAACTGGTGCAGCGAGCAGGCGCTGCCGTCTTTTGCGGCGGCGGTGTCTATATTGCACGCACCGCCCCGGTCTGTTTCCGAGGCGGCACTCGAGAACCGCACGCATCCCGCCTGGCAGCGCATCAAGTTCGACGAGTTGCTCGCACAGCAGCTTTCGCTGCGCCGCGCCTACCTGGCTCGCCGGCATCTGGGCGCACCGGCCTTGCCTGCCGCCTGCCCACTCGCCCGGCGCCTCGAAGCCGCTCTCCCTTTTACGCTGACCGAAGCGCAGCAGCGTGTCGCCGCCGAGATCGCGACCGATCTCGAACAGCCGCGTCCGATGCAGCGTCTGCTGCAGGGGGATGTCGGCTGCGGCAAGACCGTCGTCGCTGCCCTGGCGGCGTGTCAGGCAATCGACGCGGGTTTTCAGGCGGCTTTGATGGCGCCTACCGAGATTCTTGCCGAACAACATTTCCTGAAACTGCGCGCCTGGCTGGAGCCACTGGGCGTCGAGGTGGCGTGGTTGGCGGGCGGCCTCGGCAAGACACTCAGGCGGGCGAAGCAACAGCAGGCCGCGAAGACCGCGCAATTGGTGGTCGGGACGCACGCGCTGATCCAGGAGAGCATCGATTTTGCGCGCCTCGGGCTGGCGATCGTCGACGAACAACATCGCTTCGGCGTCGTGCAGCGGCTCGAGTTGCGGCGCAAGGGAAGCAACCCGCACCAGTTGATGATGTCGGCGACGCCGATCCCGCGCACGCTGGCGATGAGCTATTACGCCGATCTCGACGTTTCGGTGATCGACGAACTGCCGCCGGGCCGATCGCCGGTTCGCACCCGGCTGTTCGCGGATACCCGGCGAGACGATGTGATTGCCGCCGTGCGCGCCGTCGTTGCCGGTGGGCGGCAGGCTTACTGGGTTTGTCCCCTGGTCGAGGAGTCCGCCAAACTGGAACTGCAGGCCGCCCTCGCGACCCACGCCAGCTTGAGCGTCGAGCTTTCCGGTCTGCGCGTCGGGCTGGTGCACGGGCGCCTGCGGGCCAGCGACAAGGGTGCCGTGATGGCCGCCTTCGCTGCCGGCGAGATCGACGTACTGGTCGCCACGACGGTCATCGAAGTCGGTGTCGATGTGGCCAACGCCACCTTGATGGTCATTGAACACGCCGAGCGCTTCGGGCTGGCGCAGCTCCACCAGTTGCGCGGCCGCGTCGGTCGCGGCACCCATGACTCGGTCTGTGTGCTGCTCTACCAGCAGCCGCTGTCGGCGACCGCGCGGGCCCGCCTGAAGATCATTTTCGAGCACACCGACGGATTCGAGATTGCCAGCCAGGATCTTCGTTTACGAGGTCCGGGAGAGTTCGTCGGCAGCCGCCAGTCGGGAGTGCCGCTGCTGCGCTACGCGGACCTCGCGCTCGATGGCGAACTCGTCGAACTGGCCAGGGCGATGGCGGCGACACTGTTGCGCGAGGCGCCCGAGCGCGCGGCGTGCCATCTGCAGCGCTGGCTGGGGAATCGGGAGGAGCTGCTGAAAGCCTGAAGCCCAGGACAGGCCGTGGGCCGGCGCCGAGCCCGCCACCCTGGCCCGAGTTCCAAACAACGGTGCAGCGCGGCCGGCCTTGCGGCACCTGCATGCCACAAGGCTACACGCATCGTTCAAGCGACCCGGAAATAGCCGACGGCCGCGCGCAGCTCACCCGCCAGGCGGTCAAGCTCGGCCGCGGCGGCGGCGTTGCTTCGTACCGTTGCGCTGGTTTCCTCGGTCATCGACGCGATGTGCTGAACATGCCTGGCGATATCGTCGGCCACGCTGGCCTGTTCGCGCGTGGCCATCGCCACCTGCTGTACGCGCTCGCTCGACTCCAGCGCCTGGTGGTGGCTCGATGCAAGCAGGCTGCCCGCTTCGCGTGCCCGTCCAAGACTTCTGGTGACCTGTGGCATGGCCTCTTCCATGGCGAGGACTGCCGTATCGGTATCGGCTTGAACGCTGACCACCATTGACCCGATTTCTCCCGTGGCCTTGCCGGTCCGCTCGGCAAGCTTGCGGACTTCGTCGGCGACGACCGCGAAACCGCGACCCTGCTCGCCGGCACGTGCCGCTTCGATGGCCGCATTCAGCGCCAGCAGATTGGTCTGTTCGGCGATTTCCTTGATGACGTCGGCAATTCCGCCAATTTCTCGGGAGCGGCTGGCCAATTGCCGGATCTGTACCGACGATCGAGCGACGATCTCGGAAACCTTCTCGATCTCGTCGGCCGACGCGTGCACCAGCGCCTGGCCCTGCTGGGCCGTGTTCGCTGCGGCGGTGGAACTGTCGCCGGTAGCACGCGCGTTCTGCGCAACCTCGTTGATGCTCACCGTCAGTTCCTCGATCGAAGCCGCCGTCGCCGAGGTCGAGGTCGCCTGTTCTTCTGCAGCGCGGCGAACTTCGTCGGTGGCCACCGAAATCTCGCCAGCGTTGCTGACCAGCGTCGTGGCCAGGCGGTCGATCGAAGAGAAGATGTTGCGCAAGCGGTTTTGCATCTCGGCCATCGAATGCATCAGACTGCCACTGGCATACTGGTCGGCGCACATGTCCCGACCCAGATCACCGCCGGCGATGCGCAGTGCGATCGCTGAGGCTTCGGCCGGTTCGCCGCCGAGCTGGCGCAGCACGCTGCGGCCGATGAGCACCGAAACCCCGGCCAGGACAGCGATGGCCAGCACGATGATGAGCAGCGAATTGATGGCTTCGCTGCGGAATGCCTGGTCGACGTCGTCGAGATAGATGCCGGTACTGTAGACCCAGCCCCATGGCTTGAAGTGGGCGGCATAACTGACCTTGGGCACGGGTTTGTCGCTACCTGGTTTGGCGAAGGCATAGTCGACGGCGCCGCCACGTTCATTGCCCAGGGCGACGCGCACCAGTTCCTGAATGATCATCTTGCCGTTCGGATCGCGCAATTCCGCGCCGCTCTTGCCTTCGAGTGCGGGTTTGGCGGCGTGCATGACAAAGTTGTTTTGCGCATCAACGATGAAGAAATACTCGCCGTCGCCGTAGCGCATGCGGCGGAGCGTATCGGCCGCCTGTTTCCTGGCTTCGTCTTCACTGAGCACGCCAGTGGTGCTGAGATCGTGAAAACGCGCAATGACGCCACCGGCAACTTCGACGAAAAGGCGCGTCCGATCGGTGCGGTCCTGCAACATGTTGCTGCGCAGGTCGTTGAGCGAATCGAGCCCCAGTGCGGCGAGGCCGAGTACGGCAGTCGCTGTCAGTACGATCAGGCGCGTCCTGATGCGCCAGTCTGTGAGTTTCATCTTGCTTCTCCCCATTGGCGACTTGTCACCGCGAAAGTCGCAGACGTGCGCCGTCAAGGCCTGACCAGCAGCACGAGAGTTGATGATATTACCGTAATCTGCCGGCGCCTGACAGAGTCGGCGGGCTGACCCTGCCTCGTCAGCCGGGTGCGATCCACTGACTTTCGAGCGCCCCGTCGAGCGCCGCGGCGGGTGTTCAGAGGCGCAAGGCCGCCGCCAGCGATCGCACGTCCTCAGCCGACTCCTGCAGGATTTCGACCAGCGTTTCCTCGCCGATGAGCATATCGATTGCCGCCGCCGTGCCTTCGCGCGGAATTCCGTCGAGATCGCGCAAGGGGCTTTCCACCGGCGCCAGTTCGTCGGCCAGCAGCAGGGTATCGCCAAGCGTCGTCGGCGGCATGGCCAGATAACCTGCCCAGCAGACTTCGATGGCGTCGACCACCGCCTGGGGTACTCCGAGAACTTTGAGCAGCGCGCGTCCGAGCTCGGCCTCGCCGGTTTCGTTCCAGGCCGAAAAGTCCTCGTCGAGCAGTCCAGGGTACTCGGCGGCGCGCGAGATCAGGTAGAAGCCGCCGACTTCATGCACGATGCCGGCGAACATCGCGGTCTCCGGATCGAGGTGGGTGACCTTGCGGGCGATGATCTGTGCCAGGGCTGCCACATGCGCCGTGTGCTCCCAAAGTCTTGCCGCCAACTCGCGGTCCGTCGCCGACAAGGGGACGGCAAGTTGACGGGTGACCACCGCAGCGGCCAACGAGCGCAGATAGCGAAAGCCCAGCCGCAGTACCGCCGTGCGTACGTCGGTAATCGGACGCCCGGAGGGGTTGAAGACGGTCGAGTTGGCGAGTGCCACGACCTTTGCCGACAGCAGGGGCTCGGCCTTGATCAGGCGCGTCGCCGTGTCAGCGTGACAATCGGGATCGCCGAGTGCGTGCTGCAGTTTGAGGGCGACCAGGGCGTTGGTCGGGAAGGTCACCTCGCCATGGTCCAGTTCGGTGGCGATGCTCCTGAGGATCTCGTATCGCTGCATGGCAGTGTTCAAACCTTTCGTATGGTTCTTGCCGGACTTACCCTTTGTTGGCCTCTATCAGCGCCGCCGGGATCTGCTTCAGGGACATGACCCGGTCGGCGGCACCGAGCTTGATCGCTTCCTTGGGCATCCCGAAAACCACACACGAAGCTTCGTCCTGCGCGATCGTCGCGGCGCCGGCATCGTTCATTTCCTTGAGGCCGCGCGCGCCGTCGTCGCCCATGCCGGTCATGATCACCCCGATTGCATTGCTGCCGGCAAAGCGGGCCACCGAGCGAAAGAGCACGTCGACCGAGGGCTTGTGGCGGTTGACCAGCGGTCCGTCGACGACTTCGACGAAATATTGCGAGCCGCTTCGTTTCAGCAGCATGTGCTTGCCGCCGGGGGCGATCAGAGCGCGGCCCGGCAGCACGCGATCGTTGCTCCTGCCCTCGCGCACCTCGATCATGCACAGTGAATTGAGTCGTTCGGCGAACATCGCCGTGAACTGCTCCGGCATGTGCTGGACGACGACAATGCCCGCCATCGTTACCGGCAGGCGGGTCAACACCTCCTCGAGCGCTTGCGTTCCACCTGTCGACGTGCCGATGGCGATCACCTTGTCGACGGTCTTGAGTACCGGCCCGGTGCCTGCGGCCAGGATCGCGTCGGCGGTATTGCGCGCCAGTCTGTCCAGCTCCGGCGGTTTCGTGGGCGTCACCGTGCTGGCGCCGGGTAGCGGGCGACGAAGACGCACGTTGGTGCGGAAAGCCGCACGAATCGCTGCGACGATGCTGTTCGCTGGGTCATCGAGGATGCCCTTGGGCCCGAATTGCGGTTTGCTCATGATGCTCACCGCGCCCGCGGCGAGCGCCTGCATGAGGGTATCGCTGCCGGTCACCGAGAGTGAGGAACAGATGATCACCGGCGTCGGCCTTTCGGCCATCAGCTTGCGCAGGAAGGCGAGTCCGTCCATGCGCGGTGTGTCGATGTCGAGGATCAGCACGTCCGGCCAGTTCCTGCGCATCCGGTCCAGAGCGACGAGTGGATCGGAGGCGGTGGTCATGACTTCGATGCCCGGTTGTCGGGCCAGAGCCTGCGAGAGGCCTTGCCGGACCACCGCCGAATCGCCGACGATCAGCACCTGGATCGGTGTTTCGTTCACGCGTTCTCCTTCGGCGAAGGCGTGTCGGAGTGCAGCACCGCGATCTCGTTGAAGGTCTCGGCGCAAACCAGGAAGCAGTCGACGAGCAGCGGGTCGAAGTGCCTGCCGCGCCCCTCGGTGATGATCTCCACTGCCTTGGCGTGGGGAAACGCCGGCTTGTAGACGCGTTTGCTGATCAACGCGTCATAAACGTCGGCGATGGCCATCAGCCGCGCGGCCAGTGGTATGGCCTCGCCGTACAGACCCTGCGGATAACCTGTGCCATCCCAGCGTTCGTGATGCGAATAGACAATCTCGCTGGCGATGCGCAGGAAAGGGTCGTGCGCATCGACACGCAACTCTGCGGCGCGCAAGGCGTCGCGGCCAAGCGTCGTATGCTGCTTCATGATGGCGAATTCGCTGGCATCGAGCGGCCCCTGCTTGAGCAGGATCTGGTCGGGAATGCCGACCTTGCCGATATCGTGCAGCGGTGCGCATTTGGCGATCAGCGCCCATTCCTCCGGCGGCATGCGATCGCGCTGCGCGGGCTGCAGCAGCAGGTATTCGATCAATGTGCGAACGTAGGCGCGCGTACGGCGAATATGGTTGCCGGTTTCGTTGTCGCGGGTTTCAGCGATCGCCCCCAGGGCGACGATGGTCAGTTCCTGGTTGCGTTGCAGATCCAGCGTCCTGGCTTCGAGATCGCGAGTGCGTTCGCGGACCAGCGATTCGAGATGCAGGTTGCGGTCGGCGAGATGAATCTGCGCCTCGCGCAGACGCAGTTGGGTGCGCACGCGCGCCAGCAGGATCGGCGGTGCCACCGGCTTGGGAACATAATCGACGGCACCGAGTTCGAGACCACGCGTGATGTCGGCGATGTCCGAGTGGCTGGAGAGAAAGATGACCGGGATGTCGGCGGTGTCGGGGTCGCGCTTGAGCGCCGAGCAGATCTGATAGCCATTCATGTCCGGCAGTTCGAGGTCGAGCAGCACCAGATCCGGTGCCGGCGACATCTGCGCCAGTTGCATGCCTTTCTTGCCGCGGGTCGCAATGCGCGTGCGAAAGTGGTGGCGCAGGCATTCGTTGATGACTTCGAGCGTCGCCGGGTCGTCATCGATCAGGAGTATGGTTTTCATGATTTCCTGTCCGGGCTGGTAGTTGTCTCGTCATCCGGGAAGTGGCGGGTGGCCGCACTTGCCGCCGGCGTTAGTGTGGCGACAAATTGTTGCTTTGCGGCGGGAAGCCACCGGGCCAGCAGTTGATAGAACGCCCGCGTCTCGAAGGGCTTGCCGATATGATCGTTCATTCCGGCCAGTCTGCTGACTTCCTTCTCGTGTTCCATGGTGTGTGCGGCCATGGCGATGATCGGCAGATCCCGGAACTCGCCGTGTGTACGCAGCTCGCGGGTCGCCGTCAGACCGTCCATGACCGGCATCTGGATGTCCATCAGCACCAGGTCGAAAGCCTGTCCTCCACCGGCATACAGCAGGTCGAGCGCAGCCCTGCCGTTGTCGGCGACGCTCGGGGTGATGCCCACCTCGGTCAGCAGCGCCTCGGCGATCTCGCGGTTGATCGGCTGGTCTTCGACGACCAGGACGCGTGCGTCGTGATAGGTACTCGGCAAGGGTTCGTCGTCGCTGGGTGTGGTGCTTGCCGTCAGATCGCCGGAGTTGCCGAGCTGCAGCCAGAGCGTGGCGCGGAAAGTGCTGCCTGCCCCGAGGTGGCTGCTGACGCTGATCTCGCCATCCATCAGCGTGACCAGGCGGCGGCAGATGGCCAGGCCGAGGCCGCTGCCGCCAAAGCGCCGAGACATCGTCGCGTCGGCCTGCGAGAATGGCTCGAACAGCAGACCGAGGTCCTTTTCGCCGATGCCGATGCCGGTGTCCTCCACGATGATCTCCAGGCAGACGCGTTGCGCTTGGCGTTGGCATACGCCGATGCCGATCGCCACCCGCCCGGCGGCGGTGAACTTGATGGCGTTGCTGAGCAGGTTGAGCAGAATCTGCTCTACCCGCAGCGGGTCGCCAACGAGCACATCGGGTACCTCGTTGGCGACCCGTTCGCAGAGTTCGAGGCCCTTTTGCGTCGCCTTGTAGGCCATCACCGAATGGCAGCGCCGGACCAGGTCGCGCAGGCTGAACGTCTCGCTGGCAAAGTTCAGTCGTCCGGCGGCGATCTTCGACAGGTCGAGCAGGTCATTGATCAGGTTGCACAGGGTCTTGCCGGCGTTGGCGATCTTGTCCAGATAGTCGCGTTGCCGGGGGTCGGTGCCGAGGCGTCGGGCCAGTTCCGAAAGGCCGATGACGGCATTCAGCGGCGTCCGCAGTTCGTGGCTGACGTTGGCCAGGAAGACGTCCTTGGCGCGGTCGGCGACCTTTGCAGCGGCGAGCGCTGCCGTCAGGTCGGCCGTGCGCCTGGCGACCAGGACTTCCAGTTGCGACTGCTGCGCGTGCAATTGTCTTTCGATCTGCTTGCGTTCGGTAATGTCCTCTCCGGACGACAGCACCCCCTGGATGTACCCGTCATCTGCGTGTAGCAGAATGTTCCGCCAGTCGATGAGGCGCTCTTCACCACGGGCGTTGATGATCGTTGTCTCGTCACGTGCGGGAAGAACAGCATCGCCGGTCAGCAGACGGTTGAACAGAGCTCGCCGCTGCTCCTGGAGGGGCGGCGGCAGAAAGCGGCCGAACCAGTCGACGCCGAGCAACTGGCTTTCCGGCCAGCCGAGCACCTCGCAGCCCTTGCGGTTGATCAGTGCGATGCGTCCCGAGTGGTCCAGGACCAGCAGCATGACCCCGGCGACATCGAGGTAGCGTTGTGCGATTCGCTTTTCGTCCTGCAGTTCGCGCGTCCGAACCTCGACTTCCCGGGCGAGCGTCGTGTGCCAGGCTTCGATCCGCACCGCCATGGCATTGAAGGTCGCCGCCAGCGCCGAAACCTCATCGCCTCCGGCGATCGGGTGGGGGAACACGCGCGCACCGAGATCGCCGTCGGCCAGTCGCTGCGCGACCTTGGCCAGGCTTCTGATCGGGCGCGTCAGATGCCGTGCTGCGAGGGTCACCAGCAACAGGCAGGCGAGGCTGAACAGCAGGCCGAACCAGAGCAGTTGCCAGGCGCGTTGCGACAGTTCGCTCAAGGCCTCGTCGCGTTCGCGGCGGACGACCAGGCTCCACCCTTCCATCGCGCCGATCCGTACGAAGCGATAGACGGCGAGCAGGGCTTTGCCGTCGGCGCCGGCTTCAATGAAGCTGCCCTCGATACCCTCGCCAGCGGGTGGCCGGGCGACTTCCCGAGCATCGGCGAGTGGAACCAGCCGAAAGGCCGCCAGGATCCGTCGCTGCTGATCGAACAGCGAAACCGAACCGGAATTGCCCAGCGAACGGAGTTCAACGCGATCGAATTCACCGAGTATCGAATGGATCGATACCGTCGCGACGAGTATCCCGAGCACCCTGCCGGTGGGCAGGCCGGTGTGGTCTCGCTCGAGCACCTGACGCGCGACGACCAGGTTGCGTCCGTTGCTGGCCATGGGGTCGACGACGGTTTCGATGTGCTCGACGACACCCGGCGTAGACAGGCGCTGCAGCAGGGCGACATCGGCGAAGGGCAGCCCCTGCAGGTCGGCATCGTTCGCCGCCAGTACCTGTCCGTTGCTCGCCGAAACCAGAGTCAGGTGCTCATAGACATCGGGGTAGGCGGTCAACAAGGACAGCAGTTGGCGGCGTGCAGCCGCCGAGGCGCTCTCCGCCGGCCTGCCGGCCGGCATTTCGCCATCGTTCACGGCTTGCGCAAGGACCAGGCTTTCCGACAGCAGGCGAATGTCTCCGCGACGTTCGAGCAAAGCCATTTCGATCTGCGTCACCCGGCCGTCGGCACTGAGTTCCAGGGCTTGCCTGGCCTTGGTCATGTGCACTTCGCTGGCGCCCTGCAGTCCGATCAGTGGCAGCCCGTGCAGCCAGACCAGCAGCATCGTACCGATCACCAGCACCAGCAGGGCACCGAAGATGCCGGCGACGCGCGCGGCAATACCGGCGCCGCGAAAAGCGTCTGCCGGGGGGTCTTTGGAGAGGGTGCCGTGCATGTCTCAGCGCTCGTAGTCAAAGGAATACGGCTGGTACCTGGCCGGATTCGCATAAACCTGCCGCAGACCATCGTAGGCGAAGGCTGCCGCAACGCGTTCCCGGCGACTCCCTGCAGGAAGCTTGCCGAGCCGCTGCAGAAAATCGAACTCGCCGATCAGCGGTTCCTGGTCGCGATTCCAGTCGGGCAGGGCGGGTGCGGCGGGCACGTCGAGAAGCTCGCGGCGGGTGATCGCGACCGCTTGCGCGAGCGTCAGGTCGACCGCCCGCCCGCTGAACGCGGCGCCGTCGGCCATCGCCCATCGGGCGGCCGTCTCGACGTTCTTGCGGCTCTGACGCATCCATTCCAGCGAGCGGGCAAAGCCCGCGACAAGGTGCCTTGCGGCTTCCGGTTTGCTCTCGACGAATCGCCGGGTAAGGACCAGATAGTCCGAACTGATGCCGCGGAAGACAATGCGCGCCTTCGGGTTGTGGGCCAGGGCCAGCGAGGGTGCTGGTTCCCAGGCTGCGAAGGCATCGACGCGGGCCTGCTCCAGGGCGACCGGCATTTCGTCCACAGCCAGTTCGACCAGGGTCACGCTTGGCTCGCCGAGGCCGACACTGGCCAGTGCCTGCAGCAGCGTGTAATGCGCGCTGGATCCCGGTACATAGGCGAAACGTCTGCCCTGCATGCTCGCCAGGACGCCTGGGTTGCGGGAGACCACTGCGGTCGCACTGCGTTTGGCGAGGCCGCCGATCAATACGTCGGTGCGCATGCTCAGCATGATCGTCGGCATGTCGCCCAGCAGACCCGCCTCCAGGCGGCCATCGGCCAGCAGGTCGAGCATGTCGGGGCCACGCCGGAATGGAAAAGTGGCGAACGGGCGGCCGAGTTCGTCGAGCCGCCGCTTCAGGATACGGTCGTGGCGCAGCACCGCTCCGATCATTGCCGCCGGATACCCCAGCGGTTGCACGCCGAGGTCGAGCGCAGGCGCTTCCCTGGGCAGATCGTAGCGGTTGCTGTAGTCGTCGCAGACTGCTGCCAACGGCAGGCAGAGGAGGAGAAGCAGTACCGTTGCCGGCAGGCGGGTGTGCTGGTTCATGGTATCGGGCCGGGTTCGGCGAGCCATTGTCTGGCGGCTTCGAAATTGAAGCGGTGGACCTCGGACAGGGCGGCGAGCAGCAGAGGCTGCCAGGGACTGCCGGGGAATTCGTCGAGGCAGCGCTGGATGGCAGCGGCACTGTTGCCGTCGGCGGTATCGAGCAGTTGCAGCAGCGCCGTGATCGACGCCGGCGGCGGCGCCGGTCGTGGCACCGGCAGCGTCGGCGTCGGCCAGCGCATCGCCGGGCGGGGTGACGGCTGCAGCGCCGCTTGCACCTGGCCGCACATGGCGACGATCGATTGCGCGAGCTGTTGCCGGAGTGCGTCACAGGGCGTACCGGTGCGGATCGCCTGCTCGAGTGCCGTCGCCTGGCGATGCAGTTCGCGCATCCCGAGCACGCCGACGCGGCCCCTGAAGGCGTGCGTGGCCTGCCTCGCCGCCTCGTGCGCCCCACTCGCCAGCAGCGCCTCGACGGTGGCCACGAAGCTCGCCGATTCGCCGACGAATTCTCCCAGCCAATGTCGGTAACGCGCGCTGTTGCCGGCAAAGCGTTGCATCGCGGCGCTGCTGTCGAGGCCGACGATGCTCGGCAACTCGTCGCCTTCGGTGGCGGCGGTGGCGGCGGTGGCGGCGGTGGCGGCGAGTGGTGGGCCGGCCGTCTTCGGCGGCGGGGCGAC
>ERZ795062.231-NODE-231-length-51143-cov-114.456643_pt1 | contig 51143 bp, 45 predicted proteins | sample MGYA00375146_ERZ795062 | MGnify/ENA primary metagenome ERZ795062 (study PRJEB30191, sample SAMN05720281) | activated sludge metagenome | isolation source: Anaerobic digester | place: USA | collected 2015-07-16 ...
CGATTCTAAGATTAATTTAGCACCCTAAATTGATTGTGAGTAAAAATGCGGCTCTATTATCTTCAGCGTGGAAATTTGAAGCAAAAAACATAATGGCGGTAAGAACCTCCTTTCTTAATGGGTTTGGTTGGTTCTTACCACCATTATATTTTTAAGTCAAATTTTCCACACTAAAGACTATAGAGCCTATTTGTACTTGACGCAAGGTTGGGTTCTAGGGTAAATTAAGAGGCAGAATTTGTGGGAGAGGAAAGTACGATGAAAAATAAGAATTTATTTTTTGACGTTTGTTGTTGTCGGTGGATCGATTTATGATCTACCGCGGCTTCTTGGCCGCGGCGATATATGTGCTGTGGCCGAAGCCAGAAATAAATTTCGATTGAGAAAATAAATGGAATTAGATTAATAAATAAAAAGAAAGTTTGTTTAAGAGGGCTTTCGCGCCACGGCGAAAGCCCTCTTAAATTTATTTAGGCAGAGATGAGCATGGCAAGTGGAAAAGGGAGGTATTGAAATGAGTAAAATATGGCAGACCATAAAATCAGATATTAAAGCTGTAAGAGAAAAGGACCCGGCTATACCTGAGGGATTGATAGGATTACTTGAAATAATTTTTTGCACTCCGGGATTTCAAGCCATCCTGGCGCATAGATTTATACATTTTTTACACACAAAACTCCGGATACCCCTTTTGCCTAGGTTTTTGGGGCAAATTGTTCGATGGTGGACCGGAATAGAGATTCATCCGGGCGCGCAGATCGGGAGAGGGGTATTTATAGACCATGGGATGGGCGTAGTAATAGGGGAAACTGCAATAGTGAAAGATAATGTCACCATGTATCATGGCGTTACTCTGGGAGGTACGGGAAAAGAGAAGGGAAAACGTCATCCTACGGTTGAAAAAGGGGCGTTCATTGGCGCCGGGGCTAAAATATTAGGTAATATAGTGATAGGCGAAAATGCAAAGGTCGGTGCCGGAAGTGTTGTATTAAAAGATGTCCCTTCAAACAGTACCGTTGTTGGCATTCCGGCCGTTGTAGTTAAGCATAACGGCATAAAAGTAAGGGATATTGTGAGGCATTATAGCCCCGATTCTCACACGGCAAATATCCTTTCAGTGAGCTTAAATGAGCTAGAAAAAAATTTGCAAGTCTTGAAGGAGGAAATTCGTAGCTTGGGAGAACAAGTTAATATACAAAGTAAACGGGAGGTTGCTTAAAGATGTCCGTTGACGAAGTTATATTGAACAAATTTATTGGTCGTACGCCTGGATTAAGGTTGCCCCATGAAAATGGAATTATATTTGCAAAACTCGAGGGCAACAATGTAGGAGGATCTATAAAGGATAGGGCAGTTTGGGGAATGCTCAAATATTTTGAGCAAACCGGAAGATTGAAAGAAAACACCACTATAGTTGAGCCAACTTCAGGTAACACAGGTATTGCTTTAGCAATGTTTGGTGCAGCGCTTAATATGCGGGTTATCCTTGTTATGCCAGAGTCAATGTCCCTTGAGAGAAGGGCAATTTTAGCAGCCTATGGAGCTAAACTTGAACTTACCCCTGCGGCAGATGGCATGATCGGAGCTATAAAAAGGGCTGAACAAATTGTAAAAGAAATGCCAGGTGCTGTTATGTTAGATCAGTTTTCTAACCCAGGTAATCCGTGGGCTCACATGGTGACCACTGCTCCGGAAATACTTCTCGATGTTGAAGGTCTAGAGATAGCGGCTTTTGTTGCTGGCGTAGGTACGGGAGGTACTTTAACGGGAGTGGGAAAAGTCCTAAAGAAAGTTTTTCCTAATATACAGATCGTTGCCGTTGAACCTGCCAAATCTTCAGTTTTGAGTAGGGGGCCTATCGGGCCTCATGCGATCCAGGGCATTGGGGCGGGTTTTATTCCCAAAAACTTAGATCTTTCTTTGGTAGATCAGGTTGTGAATGTATCTGACGAAGACGCCATTGAAATGACGAGATATATGGCGCGGGAGAAAGGTTTGTTTTTGGGGATTTCAAGTGGTGCTAATTTATGGGCAGCCGGAGAGTTATTAAAAAGTTTGCAAGAAAATTCGATCGTAGTTACTGTGGCGCCTGATAGAGGAGATAAATATTTAAGCACTTCTGCCTACAAGCTCTAGAAGTAATAAAAGCACGAGCAAAAGTATTTTGCGTCTCATTATTCAACTAACCTTTGTCCGATATCTGTAAAAAATTTAAATTCGAAATTTACTTGCACTTAAAACAGGGATTTGATATATTGAACACCACATGCAAATGTGTGCAATTCGTGCATTAAATTAGGAGTTTGTGGCCAACATTCTTGTGAAGGGGGTTACCAGTTCAATGGAAGGAATTAAAATCAAAGATATGATCGTAACTGGATTTGCCTTATTTGCGATGTTTTTCGGGGCAGGCAATCTTATCTTTCCTCCTTACTTAGGGTCTTTGTACGGCTCAAAGTGGATCGCTGCTATGTTGGGATTTGGAATAACTGGTATTGGTCTGCCCCTTTTAGGGGTCATAGTGATGTCTCGGTACGAGGGTTCCTTCGATAATTTTGCTGGCAAGGGAGGTAAACTTTTCAGCATATTGTTGGGGAGTTTAGTTGTTTTGTGCATTGGACCTCTTCTTGCTATACCGCGCACTGGCGCAACAACTTTTGAAGTTGCTGTAAAACCTTTTTTCCCAAACATGAATCCCTATATACCGATTATTGGCTTTTTTGTCCTAACTTTTTATTTTTCCATGAAACAGTCCTCCGTGATAGATGTTATAGGTAAACTGCTAACCCCTGGCTTGCTTGTCCTTTTAATTGTCATCATTATTGCTGGTATTGTAAACCCTATAGGCGCGCCGATGCCTCCTAAAGTCGCCAATAGCGCTTTCGCCTCATGCTTCGTTGAAGGTTATCAAACGATGGATGCCCTTGCTGCCGTGATATTCGCTGGTGTCATAGTGCAAAGCATTAAGGCAAAGGGATATGGCAAGTCGTCCACTATCAAGATAACTATGATGTCGGGATTTATAGCTGCAGCAGGCCTGTTAGTTGTTTACGGCGGCTTGATGTATTTAGGAGCCACAGTATCTTTTATGTCACAAGACATTCCCAGGACGATGCTGCTCGTCAACATAGTGGCAGACATTGCTGGTGATGTTGGTTTAATTGCTCTAGGTATAGTGGTTGCATTAGCTTGTTTGACGACAGCTGTTGGTTTAACAGCAGCGACTGGAGAATTTTTCAGCAAATTGTCCAAGAACAGGGTTACCTACCTTCAAGTGGTGACAATATCTACACTATTTAGCGCCCTTTTTGCCGGGATTGGTGTCGATGGCATAATAAGGTTCGCTGTGCCTGTCTTAGTCGTTGTATATCCTATCGTTATAGTTTTAATGTTCATGAACTTGCTTTCTCCAGTATTTAACGATTCTTGTCGTTACGCCTATATGGCTGCCCTCGCGGGAACTTTACTTGTGAGCCTCTATGACGGCTTTTCTGCAATAGGTGTAACGTTCACATTGTGGGAAGACATTATCTCACTAATACCATTAGTTGCAAACGGGTTTGGATGGTTGATGGCTGCTACTATAGGGTTTGGAATAGGTTTGGTTGTAGATAGAATAGCTTTAGCTATAAAAGGCTCTGCAAGCTGCGTGTAACGTTGTGTTGCCCTTGCAATCAAAGCATATAGGTTTGTTCATTGGTCGCGCCAGTTACTACTCTAAGGCTGGCGCGATAATAGTATTTAAGTTGCTGATTTTTTCTCAGAGTCTAGCGAGACATAGTTACTAGCACTCTTTATTTTTGATTAGTGTTGAAAATAATTTTATTTTGAGGTATTATTGTACGAAACAGTATCCCATGTGGAGGAATTAAGATGTCTGGTGTAGCCAAGATACGAGTTTTGGAACGAGCAGTAGATGTAATGAATAGTCTTGCAGAGATGGAGCAACCCTCTGGTTTGTCGGAGATAGTCGAAAGAACTTCTTTGCCGAAGACGACAGTTTTTCGAATACTGAATACGCTAGAGGAGCATTCGTTGGTCATGCGCTGCAATGGACAATATGCTATTGGCCCTGCTGTGCTTTTTTGGGCAAGCGCCTACAAAGTACAAAACGTATTATTAGAGGTAGCAAAACCTCACATGGTTGAACTTTGGGATTTTACTAGGGAAACAGTGCACCTTGTCTTCTTCGATGGTGAAAATGCCTATTACATAGAGAAGCTGGATACACCGCACCCGGTCAGGATGCGTTCTCGCATTGGGGCACACTTGACACTCTACAGCACTGCGGCAGGCAAGGCAATTTTGTCTGCTTTGAGCCAGGAAGAGATTGATGCTTATTTAAATAAGGTAGCGTTAACGCGCAAAACGCCCAACACCATTGTGGATAAAGAAAAGCTAATGGCTGAGTTATCAAAAATTAGACAAGAGGGTTTTGCAAAGGATATACAGGAGAATGAAGAGGGGATATGTTGCGTGGGTGCCCCCATATTGCAAAATGGGAAACCAATTGGGGCGATAAGCGTTTCTGCTCCGGCTTATAGGTTTACTGAGGAAAAGATGCTTGAGGCCGGAAGAAAGGTTCAAGAAATTGTGGCAAAAGTTTCAGAAGCGTTGAGCAGGACACCTGTATAGTAAAAGTTCTGGAGGTCAAATAACCATGTCTTATTTATTGCGAATCACTTCTAAGGATAATGTTGGCGTTGCGCTAAAAGAGCTGCATAGAGGTAGTAGAGTTACTACCGAGGGCCAAGCTGCTATATTAATAAGGGATGAAATTCCCCTTGGTCACAAAGTAGCTCTTAGCGATATAAAATCGGGAGAAAAAGTAATAAAGTATGGCTTCCCGATCGGTAGTGCCATTAAAAATATCCAAGGTGGAGAACATGTTCATACCCATAATCTTAGTACCAACTTAGGTGATGTCGAGGAATATTCATATGAACCCAAAAACTACTTGTCTTGTAGCGATTCTTTCACGATTCCTTCCTTTAAGGGATTTAAGCGCACAAACGGTTCTATAGGTATAAGAAATGAAATATGGATAGTACCGACTGTAGGCTGTATTAATGAGATTGGCAAACTTATATTAGAGAAAGCTAAAAGGCTTCTCGAGGGAAGTCGATTAGTTGATTTACTTGAGGAAGGCAATGTAATGGCCCATCCTTTTGGTTGTTCTCAGCTTGGCGATGATTTGGAACGAACTCAAAAAATACTTGCTGGTATAGTAAAACACCCTAATGCTGCTGGTGTTTTAGTCTTGGGATTAGGATGTGAAAATAATACTCTTGAGTCTTTCGTCAAACACCTCGGAGATGTTGATAGAGAGCGAGTTCGTTTTCTTGTGGCACAAGAAGTGGATGATGAAGTGGAAGTGGGCGCCAAGATGATATGCGAGCTCGTTGAAAATGCATCTACGGATAAGAGAGAAGATGCCCCGCTTTCTTCTTTGGTCGTTGGATTGAAATGTGGCGGTTCTGATGCTTTTTCTGGCATAACAGCTAACCCGCTACTTGGGGCGTTCTCAGATTTTTTAGTGTGCGCCGGTGGAAGTTCTGTCCTGACGGAAGTGCCCGAGATGTTTGGGGCTGAGAGGCTTTTGATGGAAAGGGCGGAAAACGAGGAGATATTTCAAAAGATTGTTAATTTGATCAACGACTTTAAAGAATATTTTCTTTCCCATGAACAGCCGGTTTACGAAAATCCATCGCCTGGCAATAAAGCAGGAGGCATAACTACCCTAGAGGAAAAGTCTCTAGGTTGTGTGCAAAAAGGCGGCAGGGCGCCGGTTGTGGATGTGCTATTGTACGGAGATCGGGTCAAAAAGAAAGGGTTGAGCCTGCTTGAAGGTCCGGGAAATGATCTTGTTTCCTCAACAGCACTTGGTGCCGCGGGATGTCATATGGTCCTTTTCTCTACCGGTCGGGGCACCCCTTATGGTACCTTTGTGCCTACAGTAAAAGTTTCAACCAATAGCGATCTATATCACAAAAAAGAGCGATGGATAGATTTTAATGCTGGTGCTCTTCTTGAAGGCGTCACGATCAAGGATCTACTAGATGAATTCTTTCAAAAGATAATAAGCATAGCCAACGGAGAAAAGACAAAAAGCGAAGAAAACGATTTTAAGCAAATAGCCATTTGGAAGGGCGGAGTTACATTATAGGTAAATTGACATCCATGATATTTTTTTCATAAATGTGTTTTTTTAAAAGATAACTCGATCAACAATATAAAAAATACAAATGTAAGATGATAAATAAAGCGGGAGAAATGGGCATCTCCCGCTTTATGTTATCTCTGGACCCTTCCGCTTACATCTCCGCCCATCACACTAAAAACTTCCTCTTTGGAGACCCTATTAAAGTCCCCGGGGATTGTATGTTTCAAGGCAGATGCTGCTACTGCAAACTCCAAGGCATCTTTGGGCTCCTGGAAGTGTCTTAAACCGTAAATTAAGCCCGCGCCAAAGGAATCTCCTCCGCCTACCCTGTCGACTATGTCTGTTATCTGGTACTTACGGCTTACCAGGAAAGTGTCTTTAGTGGCTAAAATTGCAGACCAATTGTTGTGATCTGCGCTTATACTTTCGCGCAACGTCGTGGCGATGTAGCTAAGTTGTGGATATAGTTCAAATACTGTGTTTATGATGCCTTTGTAGCTTTCAGGATCAAGTGCGCCTTTAGTTACGTCAATATGAGCATCTATGCCTAAGGCTAGTTGGCAATCTTCTTCGTTAGCTATCATTACGTCAAGATATTTGGCCAATTCCCTCATTACCTCAGGAGCTTTCTTGCCCCACTTCCACAGTTTTTTCCTGTAGTTCAGATCACATGACACGGTTATGCCCATTTCTTTTGCTTTTTTGACGGCATCCATGGCTGCTAGGGCAGCTCCTTCCGAAATGGCCGGAGTGATGCCTGTTACATGAAACCAATCGGCATCTTTGAAAATGACATCCCAGTTGAGATCTTCGCGTTTGATTTCGGAAAAGGTAGAATGAGCACGGTCGTAAATCACTTGAGAGGGCCTAAAACATGAGCCCCTTTGTGAGTAATATATTCCTATCCTATCTCCTTTAAATATGATATGCGATGTATCTACTCCAAAGGAACGCAAAGTCATGACCGCAGCTTGCCCAATTGGATTGTTTGGCAGTGCCGTGACAAAGCTAACGCTTTCCCCGTAATTAGCCAAGGAAACGGCCACATTTGCTTCTGCTCCCCCAAAAATGGCTTCTAAAACTGGACTTTGCAATAACACTTCGTGATCGGGAGGCGATAGACGAAGCATTATCTCACCGAAGGTAATTATCTGCTTCATGATGCACTTTCTCCTCTCAGGAAAGTTATTTTTTATTTTTCCTAATTTCAGCTATTTTTTCTATTACCTCTTTTGCTATACGTTTCACTGCATCGTAGTCGCCTTCAACCCCGAAGGGTTTGGTTATCCCAGATCCCATGCCCACGGCAAATGCACCAGCTTTGAACCATTTATCTAAATTATCAACGCCAACTCCTCCCGTTGGCATTATTTTCGCGTAAGGAATGGGACCCAAGACTGCCTTTATGAATTCAGGTCCTAGCACCTCTCCAGGAAACAGCTTAACTACATCCACTCCTAATTCCATAGCTCGCAACAACTCCGTAACGGTTCCAACTCCAGGCATGCAAGGCACAGCATAACGATTGCAAAGTTTGATTAGATCTTCATTAAGGTTGGGCGCTACTATATATTCTGCTCCAGCCAGTATACATTGACGAGCTGTTTCTGAATCTAATACTGTCCCGGCTCCTAGAATAAGTCCTTTATTGGCATAGTTTTTGGCAAGTTCATGCATGATATCAATGGCATTTGGTACTGTCATGGTTATCTCTACAGCGGGAATGCCTGCTTCGAAAATGGCGTTTGCCAATTGCAACCCTTCTTCGGCATTCTTTGCCCGAACGATAGCCACTATGCCTTTTTCATGAATTTTTCCCAAAATTGTGTGTTTTTTGATAGGCAATATAGTTCCCCCTCTCCAATATTTAAAATTAGATTGTTCCATAGAATGGTTCATTATATCTTATAATGAAATATCATTATAAAGATAAGTGAATCATTGATATCTGTCAAGCTAAGTTTGGCTCTATAATCTTCAGCGAGGGGCAGGTGGGCATATACGCATGGACGGACCAGCTTTATATTGATATTCGAAATAACAACATGTTCGTATGCATTATCGTATCATCTAAATAGTTGCACAGCCTTCTGCAAAGATATTAGTATGTCTCTACTTGTCTCTATCTATAAAATCCGTCTACGCATAATTATATTTGTTTCGTACTATGAATCAATTTTTCTTATTATGAATAAGCGTTCTTGACACAATAGAGACCTTCTTATAAAATGGTTAAGAAAGTGAAATTTTATGAGCAAAGTTCTACGGGCTGTTTTGTGTTTAATTATACGGTTAGTTAATTGATCTTCTTGCTTAATTATAGGGGTGTATGCGAGATGTTAGAAAGTCAACTAATAAGAACGAAAGCCCCAGAAATGGATTCTTTACGAATGGGAATGGGATGGAATATAGAGGATTTGAGTAAACCGCAAATTATCGTAGAAAGCACTTTTGGGCAAAGCCATCCAGGTAGTGCCCATTTAGATCAACTCGTAAAAATGGCATGCGAAAGCGTTGATAAAAACGGCGGAAAATCTGCCAAATTCTTTGTGACGGATATATGCGATGGCCAGGCTCAAGGGCATGATGGCATGAATTACTCATTAGCCTCCAGGGAATACATAGCAAATATGATTGAAATACAAGTAAATGCCACTCCTTATGATGCGGGTGTTTTTATAGCTAGCTGCGATAAATCCTTGCCGGCCCACTTGCAGGCTATTGCTAGATTAAATATGCCATCGATTGTTGTGTGCGGGGGTGTCATGAAGGCTGGTCCTAATATGCTCACGCTTGAACAGATTGGCATGTACAGCGCGATGTACGAGAGAAGTGAGATAACAGAAGAGGAATTTGCTTACTACAAGTCTAATGCTTGTCCAACTTGTGGGGCATGCTCATTTATGGGGACAGCCTCGACCATGCAGGTTATGGCAGAAGCTTTAGGGATGACCTTACCTGGCACTGCACTTATGCCGGCTGTGTCAGTAGATGTATTGAATGCAGCAGCTGAAGCAGGTAAACATGCCATAGATCTTGCATATAAGGGATTAAAACCTTCGGATATTATGACTTTAAAGGCTTTCGAAAATGCAATTATGGTACATGCTGCAATTGCAGGTTCTACAAATGCGTTGCTTCATCTTCCAGCAATTGCTCATGAATTAAATATAGAGATAACTCCAGATCTATTTGATTCGATACATAGAAGAATTCCATATATATTAAATATTCGGCCCAGCGGGTTTTATCCTGCAGAGTACTTTTGGTATGCCGGAGGAGTACCCGCTGTAATGGAAAAAATAAGAGATTTCCTACATTTGGATGTTGTTACTGTCACAGGACGTACTCTTGGGGAAAATTTAGATAACATAAAAAGAACCGGTTATTTTGAGAAATGTAATGAATATCTCAAAAATACGGAAATTACAAATGAAGATATCATAAAAAGCTGCAAATCGCCTATACAAGATCACGGTGCTGTAGCGATTTTAAAGGGCAACATTGCTACCGAAGGCGCAGTTGTAAAACATTCGGCGGTGGATAGAGCAATGTTGTCAGTTACTTTGGTTGCACGTGTATTCGATTGTGAAGAAGAAGCCTTAAGCGCGGTTTTGAAAGGAAATATTAAACCAGGTGATGCTGTAATCATAAGATATGAAGGACCAAAGGGTAGTGGTATGCCTGAGATGTTCTATACTACGGAAGCAATAGCTTCCGATAAAGAATTGGTATCATCAACAGCATTAATCACCGATGGAAGGTTCTCGGGAGCCACTAGAGGTCCCGCTATAGGGCATGTTTCTCCTGAAGCAAGCGAGGGTGGACCAATAGCGCTAATCAAAGACGGTGATTTGGTCAGAATTGATATTCCAAATAGAAAATTGAATTTAGTTGGTGCAGAGGGCAAAGAACTATCTGAGACTGAGGTAGAAAACATTTTATGTGCACGTAAAAAGGAATGGATTAAACCAAAACCGAGATATACCAAAGGAGCCTTAGGTTTATACACAAAACTTGCTGTTTCTCCTATAAAAGGAGCATATATGCAATAGTGTATTAATAAATTCGCATGGAGAGGAATTATAAATGAGTACCTATATTCTGGGTATGGATGTCGGCACATCAAGCGTTAAGGCCTCATTGTGGGATGTGGAAAAAGAGCGAGTAGTTTCGCAATTCATTGATAACTATCCTATTTCTTTTGATATATATGGGCGAATTCGCCAGGATCCAGAGGTAATCTATCAAGTTATTTTGCAATTATTAGAAAACATTATCGATGACTTAGAGGCAAGAACTGGCAATAATAGGCACAAGTTCGTAACAGTAGTATTAGACACGGCTTTGCACACCTTGCTGTTGCTGGACGAGCAAATGAATCCCATGAGCGATGTTATTCCATGGATGGATACAAGGGCGGATTCTGTTGCTTTAGAGATATTGAAATCTGAACAAAATGCGGAAATTCATGAGCGTACTGGTTGTCCTGTAGATTCCGTATACCCTCTCTACAAAATAATATGGTTTGCTAAAAATAATGCAGATTTGTTAAAACAGGCTGGCAAGATTTCCTCGATCAAAGATTATCTTCTTTATAAATTTACGGGTCGGTTTGTTTTAGATTTTTCAACTGCTTCAGGGAGTGGCTGCTTAGATATACGAAAACGATGTTGGGCAGAAGATTTGCTTTGGGACTTGGCTAGAGTGGATTTGTCAAAATTCCCTGTGCTTATCTCTTCCTATGAAGTTTTAGAGCCGAGTGAAGAAATTAAGAGATTTTTCAAGGGTCGCAATGTATATGTTAACTTCGCAGTAGGGATATCTGACGCGGCTGCTTCTAGTATTGGTACCACTTGTTTTGACCACAATACTCTCACAATCTCTATGGGAACCAGTGCGGCGATCAGGAAAATTTCGCCAGAACCGCTAAAAAAGTCTAACGCGCTTGGTCATGGCATGTGGTGCTATATTGTCGACGAAAATAGTTATATTATTGGAATGGCCATGAGAAGTGGTGGTTGCATTATTGATTGGTGGGTTAAAAACTTCCTTAAGTCTTGCGATTATGATGAAATTGTTAGAGTGTTAGGGGATATGACAAACTACGATTCCAGCCCCATCAGAACTACACGCCCTATTTTTATACCTACGATTTATGGCGAAAGGGTTCCACGGTGGATTCCCAATAGAAATGGCGCTCTTCTTGGGCTCTCTGGAGCAACATCGATAGATGAAGCGACTCAGTCAATAATAGAAGGGATTGGCTTTAACTTTAGAAGGATTTTTGAAGCGGTTGAAACGTATTTCGGCAGAGGAGAAGCAGCGTCTTATAATGTGGTTGCAACTGGAGGCATGTGCCAAATACAAAAGTGGTTACAGTTTTTATCCAATCTTTTTAACCGCTCGATGATTATACGCGAAAGTCGATTCGATACGTCATTAGGTCTAATTATGTTTTATTTGAAGGAAAAGGCCCCCGTGATATTTGAGCTCATGTCTGCAAAGAAAGATGTCATTTCGCCTAAAAAAAGTTTGTCCGGTCTCTTGGAAAATTTATATTTAAAGTGGCTTAATGAAATAGAGTCAATGGAAGAAAGATTATGTAAAATCCATGATATTACATAATATCTTAAAATTTAGACGTCTTGCTGTGCGATTAATCCGACAGAGCTTGCTTTTGGAGGTATAAGTTTTGAAAAAAGTTTTAGTTAATACGCGTACATTTGGAAAATATTCAAGTATACCATTCGATCTTCTCCGAGATGCTGGATTAGAAATTGTGAGCGTGGAGGGGGAAGATATTGCTGGTTATTTAAAAGAGGTTGATGCTCTGATAGTGGGGACAACTCCTGTAACAGGGAGCATGTTAAGAGGATCTAAAGTAAAGATAATAGCTAAGCATGGAGTTGGGGTGGACAATATAGATGTTGTAACAGCAACGGAATTAGGAATTCCAGTTACTATTACGCGTGGTGCAAATTCATCTTCGGTAGCAGAATTAGCCCTGACTTTTATATTAGCCCTTTCAAGAAATATCATATCAGCTCATTATGAAGTTTTTTATGAACATTCATGGCCTAACGTAATTGGAGTGGAAATAAATGAAAAGGTCTTGGGGCTATTGGGTTTTGGAGCTATTGCTAGGGAGTTAAGCGTGAAAGCTCGATGCTTGGGAATGAAAGTTATAGCTTACGACGCTTTTGTAAAAAGAGAGGAAATTATTGAACAAGGAGCAGAACCAGTAGACTTTCATGAGGTGTTTGAAAGGTCAGATTTTGTTTCAATACATGTCCCACTGAATAAATACACAAGAAACATGATTGGAGAAGCAGAATTGAAGCGCATGAAGAGGACCTCCTTTTTAATTAATACCGCTAGAGGAAATATTGTAGATGAAGAAGTTTTGGCTCGAGCATTAAAGGAAAAGTGGATTGCCGGTGCGGCGCTTGATGTGTTTGCTGAGGAGCCATTGAGCTCTATATCGCCACTATTAGAATGCGAGAATCTTATAGTTACTCCCCACATAGGAGCACATACAAAAGAAGCTATTCACAAGATGAATATTATGGCGGCCCAGGCAGTTATTGATTTTTTTGAAGGACGTATTCCCTTAGAAGTTGTCAATAAAGAAGTTTTATTAAAAAAATTTAATTTTAGAGGTATGTAGCGATGAAGGTTAAATACTACGATTTCCCGGAAGCAACGATTTCTGACGATAAAATAAAAATGGTCTTGGAACCACCTAGTATAGCAGGAAAAGATGAGGGCGAATTCAAAAGAGAATTGCAAAGCCTGCTTGAAGAAGAGTTAGTGCTGAAAGTGTCGGGTGCAAGAAGTTTGCTGTTGTTAGTGGATGATGTAACGAGGCAAACCCCTACATCCTGGATCCTGCCAATTGTAATGGACTGTGTTTCGCGTTGTGGGATCGAAAAGGACAAGATTAATATTTTGGTTGCTACTGGGACACATCGTCCTATGACTTTGGCAGAGCAGATAAAGAAATATGGGGAATCGGTAGTGAAAATTGGTAATATTAAATTTCATAACTATAAAAGTGATGTTATTAATATCGGAAGCACAAACAGCGGAGTCCCTGTTTCAGTTAATAAACTTGTTTTAGATTATGATTTTATCTTGGGGATAGGAAGTGTAATACCCCATAGAGTTGCAGGGTTTAGTGGAGGAGGCAAGATTGTTCAGCCAGGGATATCTGGCGAGGAAACCACAGGGCAAACTCATTGGTTGAGCGCTAAGTATGAGGGGAGAGAAATTTTAGGTAAAATAGAGAACCCCGTGCGAGATGAGATAGAGGAAGTAGCAAAAATTGCAGGTTTGGATTTTATCATAAATGTGGTTCCAAATAGTCAGGGTAAACCTGTGTCTGTTTTTGCAGGAGATCCTTTGCCGACCTTTCAAGAGGCAGCTCGGTTTGCTAAAAAACATTTTAGTGTTAAATCAAAAACTTCTAAAATCGTTATAACCGATTCTTTTCCGGCGGATCTTGAATTGTGGCAGGCCGCAAAAGGTATATATTCTGGCGATCTAGTGCTCCAGGAGGGGGGAGTGTTGATATTAGTAACGCCATGCCCCGAGGGAGTGGGGGTCGAATTTGGAGATCTCGTTACAAAGCTTGGTTATAGAGGGCATAAAGATGTTGAAAGGTTAGTTGAATCCGGAGAGCTTGACAATCTTATTGTTGCAGCGCATTTGGTCCATGTTGGGCGGGTAATAAAAGATAAAGGTGTCGGAATCATTGTTTCGCATGGGATTAAACCTGAATTGGCGAAAAAGATAGGTTTTATCCCTGCGCGCACATTGGCAGACGCCATTGATGTAGCTTCATCTATTGTTGGCCCTGAAGATGTAATTATTTGTCGATGTGGTGGAGAATTGCTACCAGTAAGTAGCGAGAATTAAAACTTGCCGTGTTTATTGAATTGCTCAATGACACGAATTATTACAAGTGCATTAATAGGTTTTATGTGTACGCTTGTGATGAAAGATGATAATAGAGCTGAAGTAAATTTGCAGGGAATTTATATGCAAGAGGGGGAGTTTTCGCAATGAACGCTTTAGTCGGCACATTTTCTACAGGAATGATTGCGCTCTTCCAACCGTTGAATTTCGCTATCATGGTACTTGGCATACTGTGGGGCATCATTTTTGGAGCCATTCCTGGTTTAACTGCAACTATGGGTGTAGCTCTGGCTATCCCGATTACATACGGCCTAAAGCCTGAAACCGCCTTAATATTACTTTCGAGCATTTTTGTTGGGGCAATTTCAGGCGGATTTATATCTGCGGGCTTAATTAACATGCCAGGTACACCTTCTTCTATTGCAACCACTTTTGATGCTTATCCCATGTCAAAAAGAGGCGAGACTGCTAGAGCTATGGCTATCAGTTTGATGTCAAGCTTTTTTGGAGGAATAGTTGCTGTTTTTCTCATGATTATAGCAACATACAGCTTGGTTCAGATCGCCCTAAAGTTTGGTCCTTTTGAATACTTTGCTCTAGGTATTTTAGCCTTTGCTGGTTGTATGGGCATGATGGAGGGTGGCATCATCAAAAATGCGTTAGGATTTATCATAGGCCTTCTTCTAGCGACGATTGGGGCAGATGCATTAACAGGTACAGGTAGGTTAACTTTTGGAATACCAGACTTAATCGCGGGCATTGATATTTTACCTCTCCTTGTGGGAATGTTTGGTGTTTCTGAGGTTCTTGTGGCAATAGAAGAGAAAACTCAGAATGTCGTTCCTATTGAGGCTAGGAATACAAAAGTAGGATTTAAGGTCATATTTGATGCCGTTAAAACTATTTTATGGGAACAGCCAGTTAACTTTCTTCGATCTTTAGTTATAGGCTTTATTATTGGTGTCTTTCCTGCTGTTGGTGGTGCAACATCTTGTGTTGTCTCCTATGGGTTTGCCAAATCTTTCTCAAAGCACCCTGACAAATTTGGCACCGGTATTCCAGATGGCATCATAGCCTCAGAAGTTGCGAATAATGCTACGGTTCCCGGAACATTGGTGCCTTTATTAGCTTTAGGCATACCTGGAGATGCTACTACGGCAATGATGATTGGTGGATTCATGATTCATGGTTTATTTCCCGGGCCTTTGCTATTCAGGGACAATCCAGAATTAGTTTATACAATATTCGCAGCCCAGTTCGTTGGGACAATTGTTATGGTTATCCTGGGTATCATCCTAATGAGATTTTTCATTAACGTGCTTAGCATAAAATCTTACTATTTATTTCCCATTATCATGATATGCATGGTGGTGGGCGGTTATGGTCTGTATAATAGGATGTTAGATGTATGGTTAATGCTGGCTTCTGGAGTCATGGGATATATATTTAGGAAGATCAATATCCCCTTGGTGCCGATAATTACTGCTTTTGTGCTGGGCCCGATAATAGAAAAAGGATTGCGACAGGGGCTTGCATATTCTGGGGGAAGTATAATGCCTTTATTTACAAGGCCAATTTGTCTAGCCCTTCTAATCGGATCTGTTTTGCTGTTCATCTTAGGAATGTACGTAAATGTAAGGGTTATGAGCGAGATAAGTGTTTCGAGACCAGATGAGGCCGAAAGTTAGTTTTGTTTGCTAATTTACAATCTATCAATCTATGTCTATAGCTAAACCTTAAAACTTAATAAATATAACATTTTAAAGGAGGTTCGATCATGAAGAAGTTTGTTGTTTTAACGGTTATGCTTGCAATTGTGTTTTGTTGTCAGGTTGGCACGGTTAGTGCGAAGGGTACTTATCCCGATCAGGCTCTAACGGTGATCGTCCCCTACTCTGCAGGAGGAGCTAGCGATGTAGCAGCAAGATTGATTGCAGAGTTCTGGAAAAAGTACACAGGCCAAGAGATGGTAATCGTCAATGTAGTAGGTGCTGAAGGCGCTGTAGGCGCAAGACAGGTGAAGGGCGCTCGGCCCGATGGTTATACAGTGCTTTGGTACCATCAGGCCATATTGGGTAATCTCTATCTAGGTGTTGCCGATCTTAAATGGACTGATTTTACTCCAGCATGTGTTGTGACAAAAACTTCTAGAGTAACGGCTACAAGACCAGACATGCCCTGGAAGAACTTAAAGGATGCAATTGAAGATGCCAAAACTAATCCAGGGAAATATGTGTATGGGACCGGAGCTGGTGGGATTGCATATCTTGAATATGCTGCTGTAGAATCCGCTGCGCCTGGATGTTATCGCGTAGTGCCAAATGAAGGTGGAGATGCTCAAAGGATAGTAGCGTTGCTTGGCAATCACGTTGATTTAATTCCTGTGGGACTAGTATCATTGGTTTCCTATATAAAAACGGATGAGATTAAGGTGCTTGCCGTACATGACATGGAAAGGGACGAATTTATTCCCGATGTCCCATCCTCTGCAGAACTTGGCTATCCCGATTTAGTCTTTCCTATGACCAATACTTTTTTCTTCCCTCCCAAAACGTCCGAATCTGTGGTGGCAGAGTTTAACACAATAATACAGAAAATACTAGAAGATCCAGAGTTCACTCAGAAACTCGCCGATATGGTTTATGCTGTTCCTTTCTATAAAGAGGGAGACGAATTAGTGGAGTTTTGGAAAGGGCAAGAGACTATATATCAAAAAATGGCTGAATACATAACAACGAAGAAATAATCCATTGTTTCGTTCTAGCAGGAAAGGAGTTTCAGAACTCCTTTCCTGCTAGCTGATTCGAAATTATGCAGCATTATTAGCATTATATAAAATTGAGTAAAATCATGCATTCTAATAATTAATTACTTAAGAGTAAAAGCAAATAATGTTTGCGTCGAGTGCTGTATAATCACGTAATTATAATATAGGAGGACGAGTAAATGTATCAACCGGCAATTGATTTGTTTGCTTCGATTAGTTTCATGCTCATAGGAATATTGGTTCGAATAGAGGCAAGCAAAGTTCGTGTTTTAAGTTTCGGATCACTTGCAGGTGATTTTTTCCCAAAGGTCATGTCTAGTCTTTTAATAATATTATCCTGCATTTGGTTTTTTATCAGTCTTGCGCAATTTTTAAGAATAAGATCTACATCAATATCTGGTCCAAAACTAAATACTAAAAAAGTAACAATAATATCGAGTTATTTAATTATGGTATGCATATTAATACATTTATTGAAAATTATAGGATTTGTACTTTTTTCGATATTTTTATCTTTGATAACTTATTTATATTTAAAAACTGATATAGCTAAAAAGGATATTATGAAGGGAACAATATACTCTATTATCGTAGCCATAGCAACGTGGTTTATTTTTGTGCAAACCCTCGGTTTAATTTTACCCAAAGGGACCCTGTTTTATTAACAGCAAAAAAGGCTTATGTTATAAATTATCAGTAAGAAAATGTTTTATGCTGTGCTGAGATCAAGGTCGTTTATTTATGATACCTTAAGCCACAGGCTAGTTCGATCCGCCTTGTTATGCTAAACTTCATTTTACCGTGGCTGGTTGTACTGTGATAATGGTATTTAATAATGCTAAAGTAAATTTGTCCTTCCCTTTCTGTTCAAATGCTTTGTGCGTTTAGCCAGTTCGCTCCATTCCCCTTGCACGTTAAAAATTCCCAAAGATCGATATCGAGGGTAGTGTTTCATTGCCCTACCGACCCGTGTTAAAGCGTTTTTTAAATCTCCATATTGAAAGGTCTCATAGGCAAGGTCACGTATGATATTATCTCTTAAATTTAAGATAATATCTGTCCAAAGAAAACCGAAAGGGTACTCAAAATTATGCGACTTTTTTAGTAGGTTTTAAATATTTGATCCTTTTTGTTTGCTTCGTTATGCTTCTTGAGGTATATATATCGTATCGCAGGATGATCATACATTGTTTTGTAGTTGGGGAGGTGTAAGTTTTGCTTTGGAAAATCGGTATTGTTGGATTCGGAAACGTCGGTCAGGGCTTGGCGCACATATTAAATCGAAAGAAGGAGATTTTGAAACGGCGGTATGATTTTGAATATATTATGACCTTTATTGCCGATCCCGTTAGAGGTTCCCTTTACAACGAGAATGGGCTGGATTTAGATAGCGTATTGAAGGAAATGGCTCTAAAGGGATCTTTAAAAAATAGGCCTGAGTTTACTGATAAAGGTACTTTAGAGCTCATAGAAATGGCTAAAGCAGATATCGTGGCAGAAGCTACGATTACCAATTTTGAAACGGGAGAACCGGGTTTATCGCACATGCGAAAGGCCTTGTCCATTGGCTCTCACGTCGTGACATCGAACAAAGGTCCCATTGCGCTGGCATTGGAAGAACTTGAAAGTATTGCCAAAGAAAATCGCGTTTGTTTGAGATATGAAGGGGTAGTACTTTCGGGTACACCTTGCATAAACATGGTCTTAGAGTGCATGAGTGGGTGCGATATAAAATCCGTTGCAGGAATTGTAAATGGCACGACTAATTTTATCTTGAGCAAAATGGAAGAGGGATATGATTATCCTGAAGCCTTAGTAGAAGCCCAAAAACTTGGGTATGCCGAGACTGACCCTTCTTCCGATGTGGAGGGATGGGATTCTGCGATAAAAGCAGCAATAATGGCTAATGTTTTTTTCGGAGCAAAAATTAAGGTGACTGGCGTTGTAAGACAAGGCATAACCAAAATAACGAAAGAAGACATCGTTGAAGCCAATAAAGAGGGAAAAAGAATTAAATTAATCGCTGAAGTTAGAAAAGAAGGCAACGGCGTTTATGCAAGCGTATATCCTGTTGCCATTCCCAAATCGCATGTTTTGGGGTCTGTAATGGGACCAATAAACGCCGTAACTTTTGCGACGGATCATTTGGGGGAGGTCACCATAATTGGTCCCGGGGCCGGAAGGATAGAGACTGGCCAAGCGCTCTTGTCTGATATTTTGGCAATACACAGGTGTTATGTCTGCAAGTAGTATTCATCGTCGAACAGGAGTTCTACTTAGATCCTAAAACTAAGCATTTTTACCGGTGGGGGTATACTGAAGAATACCGAGGTCTTAAACCAAAATCTTGCTATTATACAGATGAATAATTTACATCAACCGTTAGCGGAGGTGGTAGGTCATGAAAAGACCTTGGGTTTCTGTGTTGATTGCGTTGTTAGTGGTATTGATCGGAAGTTCAGCCTTTGCCTTCTATGGTCTGGCGCCTAGACATATGTGGGACGGATGGAGCCCCGGTCCTGCACATATGTGGGGAGGTTACGGCTGGTATGAAGACGAAGATTCAGGTCCGCAGCGTGGGTTTAAGAGATTGCCTTATAAATACGAGGTCCCAACAGAGATTGCTCAAAAGATGCGTGAGCTCGAGCGCGCGAAGCTGGACTTAAGGTACCTGTTCTTGGAAGATGAGATAGACAAAGAAAAGGCAAAGCAAATTCATGAAAAAATACTCTCGCTAAGGACTGAGATCTCCAGGTGGCAATTTGAACAATGGTTAACAAATGCCCAAAGATGGCAGCAGGAAAAGTCCCCCAATAAACAATAATAAAAATAAAAGATATTTTAATGCTCCTGCGCCACTTGGATAATCTTTCAATCTGGGTTACTATATAATTGTAAAAATTACAAGGGGGCGTTTGAATGAAGAAGGCGTTGCTAGCTTTTAAAAATAAGTTCGACGTGCCCGATGGGTTGGCGTTCAAAAGTGTTAGCGGCGCCTTAGAAAATTTGAAAGCAAACACGTTTGTGTGTGGAGAGGGTTGGCGATGTCCTGCCCTCTCCAATTTTTTACAGTAAAGGAGGGGCCTGGAAGTGGAGAATTTAACGCTCAAAGAGAAAATGGGGGTAAACGAGGTCAAGATAGCGGGGTATTTGCATTTCTTAAGCGGTGAATCAATTAAGGAAAACAGGTGCGGCAGGTATTTTCAGTGCTCCCTAAGAAGGGATTTCATTGACATTAATGGCGAGCCCAGACACGACTACCTGCTTCTTCGCACATATGACCCTGAAATAGGAGAAACTTTATGCTCGCTTGAGAATGGTGCACCTATTTATGTTGAGGGCGAGGCTCGTTCTTCCTTGGGAAGCGGGAAGATGTACATATTGGTAAAAAGCGTGACGCCTCTTTCTTAAGAAAGACTTGGCGAAGGGCAAGCTTGAATTATTGAAAAGCTTGCCTTAAAATAGTATTGTAAATTAGGTATATCTAACAATGTTTATATCGCCTATAATAAAAGACGTTTAGTATGAAACGTGAAATTGGAGATGAGCTGCATGACGCCGACTGAGGAAAAAAGAAGCTTTCGCGTAACGGGCATGACCTGTGCGACATGCGCGATGATAGTTGAAAAGGCTTTGAAGAAAGTAGATGGTGTGAAATTTGCTGCCGTTAACTTGGCCACGGAGACTGCCTTCGTGGTTTTGGAAAAAGACGTTCCTCAAAAAGTTTTAGAAGAGGCTGTAAAAAAGGTTGGTTACGGCGTAACTTATGAGCCTCAAGAAGACCTTGAGGCTCGTCGCTACTTAGCTTCGAAACGCAACGTCATTCTGGCTTGGTCGGTAACAGCGCCTCTAATGGCGTTAATGTTTTTGCACATGGCCGGTTATCACATTCCGTGGTTTTTTCACATCGAAGTGGCAGCCTCTGCTCTGGTCATTTTCGTGGCGGGCGGGCAAACGATCAAAGGAGCATGGATTGCCTTGACTCATTTTCATGCCAATATGGATGTGCTCGTTTTTTTGGGCTCCGTGATGTCCTTTATAACTGCCCTTCTGGCCGCAGTTGGCTTATTTGAAACGTCTTTCGGAAGCATTGGTGCCATGGTGATGTCAATACATCTTACCGGACGCTTTATAGAATCGCGTTTAAGAGATAAAGCGACTAAGGAAATAAAGAACTTGCTCAAGCTTAAAGCCCAAGAAGCCAGGGTTATAACAGATGAGGGAAAGGAAATTTTAGTCCCTATCGAGGCGGTAAAAGAGGGCTTTTTAATTTTAGTAAAGCCTGGGGAACGCATTCCGGTAGATGGCGAGGTTATAGAAGGCATGTCTTCCGTTGACGAATCGATGATCACAGGAGAATCAATCCCTGTACTTAAAAAAGTGGGCGACAGGCTGACCTCTGGTTCGCTAAATTTGTCGAGTTTGATCAAATTGCGGGTTACTCACGTTGGAGAAGATACCTTCCTTTCTCAGATGATATCCCTCATTCAGGAAGCCCAAGGATCAAAAATTCCGATTCAAGCGCTGGCTGATAGGATCACCAATGTTTTTGTGCCAATTGTCTTTTTGCTTGCCCTAACTTCGGGATTGCTGTGGGCCTTTAATGTTGATAAATGGGGTGATTTTTTAAACACTGCCAGCAAATTTTTGCCCTGGGTCATAAAGACACGTGATCCTTTCTCCGTGGGGGTGTTTGCCTTCGTTACAACCATTGTAATCGCCTGTCCTTGTGCTCTTGGGTTGGCCACACCCATGGCTTTGATAACGGGCACCAGTAAAGCCATGCGCCGTGGTTTAATCATAAGAAACGCTGAAGCAATACAAACAACAAAGGACGTGGGTGTAGTGATCTTCGATAAAACAGGTACGCTTACTTTGGGATCCCCAAAGGTGGTAGAACACAACCTGACCGATGAAGTAGCTAATATCGCTGGAGCCTTGGAGTCACTATCCAACCACCCTTTAGGTAAGGCCATCTCTGAGCTTAAAAAATACGATGTCGAGATAAGAGATTTTGAGGAAATAGTTGGAGAGGGCATCAAGGGCACGATAAATGGGCAAACTTACTTTGTTGGAAGGCCAAAGGATCCCAAGGTATACAGAAGTTTACTTGAAAAGGGCTATACGGTGGTCGAAGTAAAGAAAGACGATTCTATAATGGGATACATAGCGGTATTTGATCCCATAAGAGAAGATTCCTTCGAGGTGGTCAAGCGTCTTAATGACATGAATATTGAAGTCGTCCTGGCAACGGGAGATAATGAATATACCGCGAAGGTTGTGGCAAAAATTCTTGGCATCGAAGCTCTTTATTGGGGCGTTCGTCCAGGGGAAAAGATGGATATAGTCAGACACTACCAGGCAACTGGCAAAAAAGTAATGATGACAGGAGACGGCATGAATGATGCGGCTGCTTTGAAGGCTGCCGATGTTGGCGTTGCCATGGGAAGTGGCACGGACCTAGCTATTGATAGCGCTGATGTGGTGATCCTTCAGGGAGGTGCGGCCAAGGTCGTGGATCTAGTCGAGATATCCAAAGAAACCTTTAACGTCATTAGACAAAACTTGATGTGGGCCTTTGGCTACAACATTATAGCTCTACCTCTAGCAATGCTGGCCTTGCTTCACCCCATAATTGCCGAAGGGGCAATGGCCTTCAGCTCCATATCGGTGATGCTAAACTCATTGAGAATAAAAAGCGATTAAAAGAAAGGGGCATCGTAATGAGCGAAATGAAAAGTGTGAGCGTTCCGGAAAGGGACGAAATAGCGGAAGAGTACAAATGGCGTTTAGAAGATCTATATCCAGATTTTTACGCCTGGGAAAATGAGTTACATCGCTTAGAAAAGGTAATGAAGAAATTAAAAGAGGCGACTGAATCACTGACCTCTTCAGCCAAATCTCTTCTTTGCGGCCTAAAACTTAGGGATGAGGTGGCAGAATGTCTGGGCAGACTTTATGCATATGCATCTTTTAGAAGCCATGAAGATGTGCGTGACTTTAAAGCTCAGGCCATGGTCCAACGCGCTTCTTTGATGTATCTTCGTTTTTCCGAGGCAGTTTCTTCTTTTGTTCCAAGTATATTGGAGCTGGGTAAAGATAAAATTGACGAATTTTTAAGCAAAGAGCCTGGACTTGATCTGTATAAGACAGAACTTGCCAGGATAATGCGGCTCGAAGGACACGTGTTATCCCATGAGGGAGAAAGGTTGCTTGCCATGTCCACAGACATGGCAAGAGTTCCTGGAAATGTATTTTCCTTGCTCACGAACGCGGACATAGAATTTCCAAAGATCAAGTACGAAACAGGCACAGAGGTGGAATTAACCGAAGAGAGGTATTCCCTTTTTTTACATAGCAGAGACAGGCGCCTGCGCCGCGATGCCTTCAAAGGCCTTTTTTCAAGTTACAGGAAAGTTAGAAACACCTTGTCTGCCACTTACCTCGGAAGTTTAAAGAAGGACGTATTTTATGCCAAGGCAAGAAACTATGAGAGCACCCTCCAGGCTTCTTTACAACCACAGAATATTCCCTTAGTTGTTTACGAGAAGGCCATAGAAACGATCAACGAATGGCTTGATCCCCTTCGCAGATATGTAGACTTTAAAAAAGAGGTTCTAAAGTTGGACGAGGTGCATTTTTACGATTTATACGTTCCTCTTTTACCAGAGCCTAAGGCGGGTTTTAGTTTCGAGGACGCTAAAAATATAGTCATAGAAGGGCTAGCCCCCTTGGGGGAAGAATATCGCCAGGCGCTCCTTCAGGCCCTTCAAAGCAGGTGGGTGGACGTATATGAGAATAAGGGTAAAAGAAGCGGCGCCTATTCCTGGGGAGTTTATGGTGTACACCCTTACGTGCTTTTGAACTTCAACGGCATGTTGAGAGATGTCTTTACCCTAGCCCATGAGATGGGACACGCAATGCACTCGCATTTTACTTTTAAAAACCAACCTTATGTGTATTCGAGCGCGAGCATATTCACGGCCGAGGTAGCCTCAACGACTAACGAAATATTGCTGTCGGAATATCTAATTAGAAATGCCGATAATAAAGCCGAAAAAGCTTATCTAATTAATTATGATTTGGAACAAGTGCGCACTACAGTATATAGACAGTTGCTTTTTGCAGAATTTGAACTTGAGGTGCATAAGAACGCAGAAAAGGGCAAGCCGTTGACAAGCAAAGATTTTAGCATGGTTTGGAAGAATTTGTACGAAAAACATTACGGCGATACGTTGTTTATAGATGACGAATTGTCCTTGGAATGGGCCAGAATACCACATTTCTATGACGCTTACTATGTTTATCAGTATGCCACTGGCTATTCGGCCGCTACGGCAATAGCTACGAGCATATTGGAAGAAGGGGAGGCAGCCGTAGATCGCTATTTGCGCTTTCTTTCTTTGGGTAGCTCCGTAGATCCCGTGGATGCCTTGAAAGTTGCCGGGGTTGATATGACGTCGCCTCGTCCCTTGGAATTGACGTGCAAAAAATTTAAGAAGGATCTTGATTCTTTAAAAAGTCTTTTAGAAAGTGAGTAAATAATATACATGAAAGAAGGGATGAAAATATGGTGCAATACGTTTTAAGTGTTCCGGAGATGTCCTGTCATCACTGTGCAAAGCGCATATCTGAGGCGTTAAATAGTCTCGGCGTTTCTGAGTTTAAGATAGATATGGAAAACAAAGAGATTACAGTGAATACCGATAACCTGGAAAGCGTTATAAATGCTTTGGATGAAGTGGGATATGAAGTTACGCTAAAAGGCTAAGCGCTTTTAGTATGTTTATCTGCCACGCAGGAAGCGGCGAACGCATCGGGTTTTATCTGCGCTACATAGCCGCTTCCTTTTACCATTCCAACGACCACGTTTAAGATCTCTCTTGTAAGTCCTTTTTCTCCCACGTCAAGATGTATTTCAAGCAGCTGCCTGTAATGCTCACTGAGCACAATATCACGGGCAAGTAACTGCAAGATCTCGCTGGCAAGAACGAGGCTCATAGAAGCTTCGGCTAAAATGCGTTCTTTGGTGGAGTAGGGTTTTAAATCATATGTTTTCCTATAAAAATATATTCCACCGCGACCGATTCTGTGAACTACTATAGCTGAAACGAAAAGGGTACTGCGCATTAGGGGCTGAGAATCAGTTCCGACAATTATTCGGTATTCCCCTTCCTTCTTCATAAAGGCACACATCCGCTGCACTACCTGTTCAAGTTCAAGAGGACCATAAGTTGGACTTATGAACAATCTCATTCATCTCCCATTACCGTTTGGTCTATTATATTTTAAATACTACTTAAAATTAAGTTGTAGTTATACTTATCTTAACTCAAATCTCCCGAAAAAAGTGATTTATCTTCTTTGATTTTTGTGATATACTATAAACTCGCTAACGAAATGATTTATCAGATGATCTGCTGCTTCCAATGTTTTCTTAATTAAAAAGCACTGTAAATCTCTTTTTTGTGTCAATCTAGTCAATCTAATAGTAGATGTAGACAAGCTTTGGCAGAAAGGTTTTGCACTTTAAAATAAAGGAGGCGTGATGTTGTGTTATACATAGTTATTTTTTATATGTTAGCAATGTTGCTGGTTGGTTGGTGGGTGGGCAGGGTATACATCAAGGGAATGACAGATTTCCTATTAGCTGGTAGGAGGCTTGGCATTGTACTGTGTGCGGCCACTCTTGCCGCAACTCATTTTGGCGGCGGCGCCGTGATGGGTGGCGGAGAATACGGATTTAAATATGGTTTATCTGGCGCATGGTACGGTGTTTCCTGTGGCATAGGGTTGATATTACTTGGTCTCGTTACGGCTAAAAAATTCCGCGATCTTGCCTTTTATACTGTTCCTGACTATTTGGAAAGACGTTATGGTGGGAAGACGATTCGAGCTCTAGGTTCGCTGCTTTCGATTGTTGCACTTATAGGAATATTGGCTGCGCAGGTGCTTTCCGCAAGGGGAGCTTTGGGCATTTTGGGGATAACCGGGAATACGGGAGCCATCATCGCAACCCTCGTATTCATCATTTATACTACCGCGGGTGGGCTTTGGGCTGTTACTATTACCGATTTAATACAGATGCTTCTAGCGGCAATTGGTGTTATTCTTGCGGCAAACGTCGTATTGGGCCACACAGGGGGATTTGGTGGCATGGAATTGCTCCTTCAGTCCAAGGGGGTAGGTCCGGAATACTTTAGCTTTTGGGGCATGAGCACATCAAGCATTATGTGGCTACTTCTTCCCACAGTGATGTATACTCTAATAGGCCAAGATTTCTATCAAAGACTCTTTGCAGCGAAAAGCGGGACGACAGCTAGAAATGCTTCTTTAGTTGGGGGAGTAGTCTTAGTCATAGTTAGTTTTTTCCCTGCCATTATGGGCATGGGTGCCAATGCACTTGCTGATTTAGAGGATGCTTCCATGGCCGTGCCTTGGATATTGAAAAGCCTGATGGGGCCGTTGCTTGGGGGGGTTATTTTGGCAGCACTCCTGGCTGCAATAATGTCTACGGCCGATTCGCTGCTATCGGCAGCTACGTCCCATATTGTTAAAGATTTTTGGATTGAGATATTTCATGTAAGCGAAGTAGATAAAGAAAAGGAATTGCTCAGAGTCTCGCGTATTTCAACATTTGTCATCGGCATTTTGTCTTTAATTATTGCATTGATAGTCCCTGGGATCATTGATGCTTTAATTTACTCCTATACCATGTATACTGCAGGAGTCTTCGTTCCGGTTATTGGCGGGTTCCTGTGGAAAGGAGCCACAAAAGAAGGAGCTCTGGCTTCTTTGATAATAGGCTCAATACTGGCCTTGTGGGGAATCATTGGGGGAGTTTCTCTCTTTGGGGCTCCTGTAGAAATATTTGCTGCCCTAATCTCGCTCATAGTTTTTATAGTGGTATCCTTGTTTACGAAGAAACATGCTTCGTAGCCCAATATCACCAATATTAAGAAATAAAGCCAACATAAAAGCCCCTGATTAGGGGCTTTTATGTTGGTTACGTTATATCGAGCTTAGCCAACTTTTCTCCTCAAACGCTCTACTCGTTTAAGAAGTTCTGTCCATTTACTCTGCTGTGCTCTTACTAATGGGCGGTACTTGAGAAAATCTTTTATTGCACTTTCCGCCCACATCAAAGCAGTTTGCGGGTCTTTTAATTTATGTTCGTACAACTTGGAGATTTCAACGGCCACATCTATCTTTTTGTAGTCCATGTTGTAAAGCTTCATCAATAGCGACAATGCCTCGTAGTAATTATTCATTTTTTTATTTTCCATTGCTAATTTCCAAATTGCGTTTTTAGCAGGGGGTTCTAGAGTTGCAGCTTTTCTCCATAGACGATTTGCCCTATTTAAGTCGCGGTCGCACCAAGCGTCTCCGGCACGATCTATCTCAAAGGGATCCGCGCTGTTTCCCATAAGAGTCAAAGCTACCTTGTAAAACAGCATGCAGAGTGACAATATGTCCATTTCGTTGTGATAAAAAACCCCGCTTAAATCGGCAGCGTCTCCTGTTTTAAGAAACATCTTATACAATTCCGGTATTATGCAACCCGGGACATCTTCTGTTTTTCGGTCTATATATAAAATATGCCTTTCTACGTTAGATAATGCGCATGAACCTATGCGCCTTTTCCACAATCTTCTTACGAGGTGAAGCAAATCTAAGTGTCCAGATTCTTCAATGGGTTTCATCCTGGATAATAAAAATCGTGTATTAATCAAAGGAAGATCGAAATTTTTACCGTTATAGGTAACAAAAGCGGGTTTGGGTGGAATTATATCCAACAACCTTGAAAGCCAGGCCCGCTCTGCTCTTGGTGAGCATAAAAATAATTGGCGAATGACGAAGTCGTTTTTTTCGTAAAAGCCTACTCCTGCCAAGAAAGCGTATGTTCCCGTTCCTCCAGCTAACCCTGTGGTCTCTAAATCGAAAAAGACCAGGGGTTCCCCTGCGCCCCAGGAGGAAAGCGTTTTTATACATTGTTTGTGTTCATTTACATCAACTTCCCTCGGTATCTCGTGTCTGATTTCACACAAATATACATCTTCATCCAAAAATTGCCCTGGAGGAAGCCCCCTTACTTCGCAGATCTCTTTCTTTTTATTTTCAGGTTTTAGCTCGCCAAGTATTTGCTCCAGGCGTGAATGTTTATCACCCTTCATTTGAGATCTTCCTGTGATCTTAAAATTTCAAGCAAAGCCATGGTTGGACCCTTTGCATTCATCGTGGCTCCAAAAGCACCTGTACAGGCGGGACATCCGTCCGAGCAAGGGCAACTTTCTATTGCCTCGAAAGCTGCGTCGATGAGTTTTTCTTTCAATGCGAAGGCTCCATCTGCAAGTCCCACGCCTCCGGGGACATTATCCGCTATATAAATGGTCGGAGCACTAAACATGGGATCGCGTACCATGCTGTGAACCCTGATATCTCCTCGATCACACATTAAAAACAAAGGTGCAATGGCTCGAAATAGATGCGATATTCCTAAAAGGCCTGTACTCAAGCGCTCTTCTCCCAGTATATCGGTGAATTTCTTTTCTAATTTGATCCAACAGGCGGTTGTATGCATTTCATCTTCGTCCATGTGTATGTGACCATATCCGACATTTTCGTGGGTCATGAGCTTGATCTTTTTGTAAACGGTTGGGCGAAAGGTCAATAAGACCTCACCTAAGCCCCAGTTACCTTTTTCTGTAAATATGTCTAATACTTTCAAGTGAGTGGCCAGGTCTGCGTCTGTATAGTAATCCACGGATACGCTTTTTACGTAACAGCGCATGCCTTTCGTGTCAAGTTCAATGACTTGATAGCTTTTCCCATCGTGGAAATATATTGCCTCTGGATGAATCAACATGGGAGTGCTCGGTCTATCGACTTCCCCGATGACTCTGGGCTTATGGCCTTCAGTGACGTCTATTATTACGTAATTTTCATTCGTCGCACTTCTAAGAGACATGTCTTGAGCGGGGAAAGAGTCGGACTGCCAAAAGTACCGCGATCCTGCGAAATGTAGGACTTCGTATTGTGACAAGTATTCAAGCACTTCCTCTGGATTAGTTATTCCAAATGATTCATCCTGCGCGAAGGGCAACTCAAAAGCCGAACATTTAACGTGGTCTACATATATGTATAAATTGTTAGGGTTTATTCTAGCCAGTTCTGGCGAACCGCCGAAGAAATAATTTGGTTTTGTAGCTATGAATTGGTCAAGAGGTGCGGATGAAGCCACAAGAATGGCAGCTGAGTGCCCAGAGCGTCTCCCTGCCCTTCCAATTTGTTGCCATGTCGAGGATATGCTTCCAGGGTATCCGTGTATGACGGCTAAAGAAAGGCTTCCTATGTCTATTCCAAGTTCTAAGGCATTTGTACTCACGACGCCCAAGATTTTTCCGCTTTTTAGGTCTTTTTCTATTTTTCTGCGTTCTTTGGGTAGATATCCGCCTCGATACCCGCTTACTAAATTTTCATCAACGCGCAACCTTTTTAAGTTTTCCCTAATATAGGTCAGCAAAAGTTCGACGTTTAGTCTTGACCTCGTAAAGACTATTGTGCTTATTCCGTTTGCAATGGCTTGAGCTGCAATATCGGCTGTAGCCGCAAGTGATGACGCTCTTATGCCAAGGTTTTTATTTATCAGGGGAGGATTATATATGAGAACGTGCTTTTCTGCTCTTGGAGCGCTGTTATTGGTGATTAACTCAACATGATTTTCGATCAAACCTTCAGCAAGTTCCGCGGGGTTTGAAATTGTAGCAGAACATAGTATGAACGTGGGATTTGATCCGTAAAAGGAACAAACTCTTTTAAGTCTTCTTATTACATTTGACATATGGGAACCAAATACGCCTTTGTAAGTATGAAGCTCGTCTATGACCACGTATCGCAAATTCTCAAATAGCTTTATCCATTTCGTATGGTGCGGTAGAATGCCTATATGTAACATGTCAGGGTTTGTGACAACAACATGCCCCGCAGCCCTGACTTTAGTGCGTATATCAGGGGGCGTATCTCCATCGTAAGTGCAGGTGGATATGGGCATGTCAATTTTATTCGTTATCGCGTTAATCTCGGCTAGCTGATCTTGGCTTAACGCCTTCGTTGGAAATATGTAAAGGGCCCTGGAAGAATGGTCTTCTAAGATTGAGTGAATTACAGGGATGTTATAACATAAAGTCTTGCCTGAGGCCGTAGGCGTGACAACTACGACGTTCTTCTTTGCCAATGCCATATCGATCGCTTTTGTTTGGTGTAGGTAAAGTTCTTTTATTCCAAGCTCCTTTAGTGCATTCGTTAGCTGGGGATTGATCTGTGGCCACGGGCCAAACTCGGCTTCTTGTGCTGGCATGGTCTTGCAGGCAGTGATTTCTCCCGGAAGAAGTTGTAACGTCTTCAAAAATGCCGTTAAATTTTTCTTGTGCATGAGAGCTTCCAAAGTCGATCCACCTCCATGTAAAAGTTTAGCATTTGCCGGAGATTAGTAAATTCCTTTTATGAAAACATATATAATTTTTAATATACTTCTAGATGTTTGAGCGAGAGGAGAAAATTGAATGCAGTATGTAACGATCGTTTTGCCTTTGATAGCTATTATGGGGGTAGGATGGTTTTTGCGTCTCATGAAAATTATAAAATCTGATAGCGATGATTTGGGAGGCATACTTTACTGGGGAATCCTGCCAGCGCTTCTTTTCAGAACGATATACAATTCTGGCGGAATAAACAGGGATGATGTGAATCTTTTATGTGCGGTATATCTTTCTTTTTTGATAATGCCTTTTTTATCCCTTATTTTTTCTCCTTGGAAAAAAGATCGAAAAAGGCTTGGCGTTTCGCTCATGACGTGCATCAGATCAAACAATATATATATGGGCATTCCAGTAGTTTCGCTTGCAATGGGGGACGCGGGAGTCATGGCCGTGTCTAAATACCTTGGCGTTTCGCTCGTAGGTTATCAAATTCTGTCCGTGATGTGGGGACAAATCGGCCTTTATGGGAAGATTAACTTAAATACCCTTTTGAAGACGGCCAAGGAAGCGGCAAAAAATCCGCTCATTGTTTCCTGTATTTTCGCTTTCATATGTTCTTCTTTTTTGCATATACGAATACCTTGCTGGGTAGATGATGTGCTTCGTATGTTGGGTGAAGCGGCAACCGGTTTGGCGTTAATAATACTTGGGGCCGATATGCAGTTGAAAGAAATCGTCAAGTCTGTCAGGACTACATGGGTAGATACTTTGATGAAGGTGATAGTTTATCCCTTTTTGGTCATGTTTTTGTTTTCCCTTTGGCCAGTTGCCCATAATGTTCGAAACGCTGTTATACTAGTTTCTGCCATGCCTGTGGCAGTGAACGCCTTTATAGTTGCCAGGGGGATGAATATGGATCACAAATACGCCGCAGACCTCGTTGCGGCGAGTACTTTTGCGTCGATATTAATCGTTCCGTTTTGGGTTGCTATTTTGTTTTAAAAAAAAGTGTACAAGGAGTGGTTTATAATATGTTAGTAAGAGTCTACACAAGTCCATCCTGTGCTGCCTGTGAAAGGGTCAAAGAATTTTTATTAAGCAAAGGGATTCAGTTCCAGGTGATTGATATAAGCCTTGACAGAAATGCAGCTATGGAGCTTGTTCGTCGTACTCATCAATTGTCCGTTCCCGTCGTTCAAATAGGAGATAAATTTATAGTTGGGTTTAACCAAGATAGAATGATGAGTCTGTTAAGCGACGAAGGGATCATCAATTCATAAATTAACAATGTAGGAGGAATGGCAATGGCACGTAATATCACGCCCCGGGAGAAAGATTATTCGCAATGGTATTTAGATGTCATCAAGGCAGCAGAAATGGCCGATTACGCCCCCGTGAGGGGTTGTATGGTGATCCGTCCAACGGGGTATGCAATTTGGGAATCTATACAAAGTCAACTAGATGAGCGTTTTAAGGAAACGGGGCATGTGAATGCCTATTTTCCTCTTTTAATTCCAAATTCCTTCTTGGAAAAAGAAGCCAAGCATGTAGAAGGATTTTCTCCGGAGTGCGCTGTCGTCACTTATGCTGGAGGCGAGGAACTGGAAGAACCCTTAGTTGTCAGGCCGACCTCGGAGACAGTGATTGGTCACATGTACAGCAAATGGGTGCAATCGTGGAGGGATCTTCCAATATTAATCAATCAGTGGTGTAATGTGGTGCGTTGGGAGAAGAGACCTCGACTGTTTTTGCGTACCTCAGAATTTTTATGGCAGGAGGGACACACAGCTCATGCCACTCGAGAAGAAGCCATGGAAGAGACGCTTCGAATGTTGGAGGTTTACCGTTCTTTTATGGAGGAGGTCTTGGCCCTTCCGGTCATAGTAGGAGAAAAATCAGAGGGGGAGAGATTCCCCGGTGCGGAAAATACCTATACATGCGAGGCCATGATGACAGACAAGCGCGCTTTGCAGGCCGGCACTAGTCACTTTTTGGGACAAAATTTTTCCAGGGCCTTCGATATAAGATTTCAAAATAAAGAGGGAGAATTAGAGTACGCTTGGACGACCAGCTGGGGCGCGTCCACGCGTTTGATAGGCGCAATTGTCATGACCCATTCCGATAATGACGGTCTTGTTTTGCCGCCAAATGTAGCACCTGTGAAGGTCGTCGTTATACCCATTAGTCCCGATCAAAGTCGATTGCAAGATAAGATATTGCCTGAAGCAAAAAATATCTTAGAAAGGCTAAAGAAAGCCTTGGGCAAGGACCAGGTTATTTTGGATACTCAATTTCACATGAGACCTGGTGATAGATTCTTTTATCATCTACAAAGAGGTATTCCTTTACGACTGGAGTTGGGGGAAGCCGAGTTGGCATCTTCACGTTTACGTGCAGTTAGACGAGATACGACCGAAGTAATAAATATATCTCTTGATGCGGTGGATCGGGAAGTTCCCAAACTTTTAGATGACATTCAAGGCAATTTATTAGAAAGGGCAAGGACGTTTCGCGAACAAAACACCTATCAAGTGAATTCCTTTGAGGAGTTCAAAGAGGCATTGAACGAAAAAGGAGGATTTATCAAGGCTTGCTTTGCCGGCACCCCAGAGGACGAAAGAGCGATAAAAGAAGCCACCACTGCTACCATTCGATGCTTCTTATTGGACGATTCAACTGAGAGGACCTGTTTTTATACCAAAAAACAAGGCGGTAGAATGGCCGTGTTTGCCAAGGCCTATTAAAAATATAGTTGAATTGGGCGTTAGTTGGTTTCGTAATTTATTTTTATTAGCATTGCCGATAAACATCTTCTGGCACATTGCTGGTTAAAAGCGCTCAAAATAACGGTTTGTCCCCGCTTTGGATATGTGGTATTGTCATAAAGCACGAGATTGATAGCACAATCTTTAAGAATAATAATAAGATCAAGATATTTCCCTTGAAGGGAGGGAGAAAAATGCTTACGGAAGCTCGCGTGAAAACAGTCATGATAAGGCTTTGCAATGGTGATATAACGGCTTATGACGGCGACGCCATTGTAAATGCTGCAAATAATCACCTTTGGATGGGTTCCGGTGTCGCAGGAGCTATAAAAAGAAAGGGAGGTGATGAGATAGAAAAGGAAGCAGTGTCAATTGGGCCTGTTAAGATAGGCGAGGCCGTAGTGACTGGTGCTGGAAAATTAAAGGTTGATTATGTCATTCATGCTGTCGTTATGGGTCAAGATTTCAAAACAAGCGAGAGGATAATTCGTGAGGCTACGCAAAATGTCCTTATACGATGCGACGAACTTAAAATTGAGCGTGTTGCCCTTCCTGCACTTGGAACAGGTGTAGGAGCCGTGTCTTATGACGTTTGCGCGCGAGCAATGTTAGAAGAGATGATTTACTACATAGAAGAGGAGGAAGAGACCTCGCTTAAAGAGATCGCCATTTATTTATATGGTGATGAGGCTTATCAGGCGTTTGCCGAAGTTTTTGAGCAGATACTTTCACAAAGAGCTTGACAAGATCTACAGGAGGTGGAGAGCGTGACACAACATGAATCAGTCGGTAGCGCTGACCAAAGAAGCAGGAAAGAAACACTGAGCATTTTGTTAGGAGCTGCATTTTTAATGGCTACGGCCTCCATAGGGCCTGGATTTTTGACGCAGACGGCTGTTTTTACCAGCCAATTAAAGGCCTCTTTTGCCTTTGCTATTCTCATATCCATAATCATCAATTTAGTTGTGCAATTAAATGTTTGGCGAATATTAGCTGTTTCTGAGATGCGTGCTCAGGATGTGGCAAACAAGGTATTTCCAGGCCTTGGGTATCTCATCGCCTTTTTGGTTGCCCTAGGTGGCCTGGTGTTTAACATAGGCAATGTTGCGGGAGCTGCGATGGGCTTGAATGTGGTTACCGGATTGCCCATTGCATGGGGAGCCATTATCAGTGCGTGTATTGGAATTATGTTGTTTCTGTCTAAGGAAATGGGTCGTGCCATGGACCAATTTACCAAGGTATTGGGGTTCATCATGATTGCTCTTGTCTTGTATACAGCATTTGTTACCAAACCCCCCGTTGGAGTTGCTGTAAGAGAGGCTTTCATGCCATCTCAAATTGACTGGATGGTCATCATTACACTAGTTGGAGGTACCGTTGGAGGTTACATCACCTTCTCCGGTGCTCATAGGCTTCTAGATGCAGGGATTTGTGGCATTGAGAGCGTTAAAGATGTCACTCGCGGGGCGACAAACGGGATCATAATAACGGGAATTATGCGGATACTGCTCTTTTTGGCAATACTCGGAGTGGTGTGGGCGGGTCATACTTTGGATCCATCCAATCCCCCTGCTTCTGCGTTTAGACTCGGAGCGGGCGAAATTGGTTATAGGATGTTTGGTGTCATCTTGTGGGCAGCCGGGATAACATCGGTCGTGGGTGCCTCCTTTACCTCAATATCTTTCTTGCAGACCTTGTTTAAGGCCATCCAGAGGAATAACCGTTGGTGGATTATTGGTTTTATTGTGACTTCGACTATAGTTCTCGTAACAGTTGGACAACCAGTTACACTGTTGATCTTCGCTGGTTCAGTCAATGGTTTGATCCTTCCTTTGGCACTTTTGTCCGTCTTGTTAGCCGCACATAAAAAGGAAGTAGTAGGAGAGTACAAACACCCCATTTGGCTTACGGTTGCCGGTTATTTCATGGTGGCGATAACCCTGTGGATGGGTATCATATCGCTTGGCAGAATCTTTACGATGTTTAAATAGCTTTCAAAAGGCAAAGGGCCCAAATCTGATGGCTCTTTGCCTTTATTTTTAAGTTTAGCGAATTAAGAGGTGTGTTTAAGTGGCTGAATATCTTGAACCAAAGATCCTATATGCGGGCGATAGCGCTGTAATTGTGGAATTTGGGGACAGCATAGATATGAAAACGAATGCCAAAGTGCAGCAGCTTCGTCGATACATCGAATGTGCCCAGCTTGGCGGTATTGTGGAGATGGTTCCAACCTACCGATCTTTGGCGGTTTATTTTGACCCTGTGGAAGTAGAAGATGTAGGACCTTTCTTTGAAAGGCTAAAAATTTTGGCCCAGAAAACCAAAGGTGAAATTTCGGAAGGAGGACTTACCATAGTAATCCCGGTATGTTACGGTGGTGAATTTGGCCCCGACATGGGAAATGTGGTAAGCCACACGGGCCTTACAGAAGAAGAAATAATACGCCGACATACAGCGCCAGACTACTACTGTTATATGTTGGGTTTTACGCCTGGTTTTTCCTACCTTGGTGGCATGGACGAAACCCTTGCCACGCCTAGGCTAAAAGAGCCGCGAAAGGTTATTCCGGCAGGAAGTGTTGGAATAGCTGGAAAACAAACGGGGATATATCCCATAGAAAGCCCGGGTGGATGGCAGTTAATAGGAAGGACACCCTTGAGGCTTTTTGACCCCGAGGGCGAACCGCCTTTTTTAATCGATGCAGGAATGTGGGTTAGGTTTCAAAGCATTGCCAAAGAAGAATACGATGAAATAGCAGCTAAAGTTGCAGCCAGGGAATACAAGCCTGAAATTTTTCCGAAAAGTGGTGAGGCTGAATGATCTTTGAAGTATCGACGCCGGGACTTCTTACGACCGTCCAGGATTTAGGCCGTTGGGGGTATCAGGGTAAAGGAATGCCGGTGGCAGGGGCTATGGACCCTCAAGCCTTAAAGATTGGGAACATATTGGTTGGAAACGATCCTCAGGAAGCGGCGTTAGAAATCACAGTGATGGGACCCACGCTTACCGTGGCGGAAGGCGAAGGCCTCATAGCTTTAACGGGAGCAGAAATAGAATTTACCATAAACGAAATTGAAGCGCCTTTATGGCAATCGATAAAAGTTACGGCAGGAGACGTAATTTCTGTAACTTCTCCTAAGGGGAAAGGCTGTAGATCGTATCTTTGCATTTCCGGTGGCATCGATGTACCTTTAATAATGGGAAGCAAATCTACATATTTAAGAGCTAACGTAGGAGGGCTAGAAGGTAGAGCTCTAAAGGCAGGAGATGAGATTTCAACAGGTCCTTTAAAACCTCTAACATGGCTTGCTGCCGATTTCATTTGTCCCGAATATTTAAGGCCCGAAAGGGGGCCGGATTTGCCCTTACGTGTGGTTTTAGGTCCCCAGGATGACGCCTTCACGGAGAAGGGCATAAAGACTTTTTTAGAGTCGGAATATAAGATAACGAATGAAGCCGATAGGATGGGTTATAGGCTCGAGGGAGAGACGATAGAGCATAAATCCGGTGCTGACATCATTTCAGATGCTATTCCATTAGGTGCTGTTCAAGTGCCGGGTCACGGCAGACCTATATGCATGTTGGCAGATAGGCAAACTACGGGAGGTTACACCAAAATAGCTGTTTTGTGTACTCCCGATATAGCCACTTTGGCGCAGCGTATACCAGGACAAAGCGTAAGTTTTAAGGCTATATCTTTGGAGGAATCGATCGCTGCTACAAGAGCTGAAAGAGAACAAATAAAAGAGTTGCTAAAGCTTCGAGCTTCCTATAGATCTCGCAGAGTCTTTCCAAAAAAAGAACCGAAGGATAAGGGAATTTACCATTGGATGCTTAAAATAGATGGAAAAACTTATGATGTAACTGTAGAAGAGCTCGAATAGATTTGTCTTTAGGAGGTGTGTTCAATGTATGTCATAGATTTAAACAGCGATTTGGGCGAAAGCTTTGGAGCTTGGAAGATGGGCGATGATGAGTCCGTTTTGCAATTTGTGAGTTCAGCCAATATTGCCTGTGGATTTCATGCTGGTGACCCCGTCGTGATGCTCACGACTGTGAAGGCTGCCAAGGAAAAAGTTGTGGCCGTAGGAGCTCATCCAGGTTACCCGGACTTAATGGGCTTTGGTCGAAGAAATATTGATGTGACGCCCGATGAAGTTTATGCCTACACCTTGTATCAAATAGGTGCAATGCAAGCGGTGTGTAACGCCGTGGGAATTAAATTACAGCACGTCAAGGCTCACGGAGCGCTTTACAATCAAGCTGTCAAAAATAATGCCTTAGCGGTTGCAATAGCTCAGGCCGTGAAGGATGCTGGCGAAGGACTAATTTTGCTTGGCTTAGCAAATTCCGAGTTCGATAAAGCAGCTGCTGAAGTCGGGGTGCCATATGCTGCCGAGGCCTTTGCCGACAGGGCTTACCAAGCAGACGGGACATTGGTACCGCGCAAAGTTCCTGGTTCTATGATACATGACGTTGAGTTGGCCGTAGCAAGGGTGGTCCGCATGGTCAAGGAAGGGAAGGTTGAGACCATCGATGGCCATATCATCGATCTTAAGCCTCATTCCATATGTCTGCACGGAGACTCGCCCAAGGCAGTTCAAATGGCCACTGAGATAAGGAAAGGTTTGGAGGCAGCCGGCATAAAGATTAGGCCAATGTCTGAGGTGATAAAGCTATGAAGGCCATAGATTACGCTCAAAAAAGTCCGCAAGAAGTTCGATTAGCCATAAGGAAGAAAGAGTGGACAGGCCCTACTGCTGGAATGGCTAAAGGACACGTCCAGGCAAATCTGGTTATACTGCCAAAGGATTGGGCTTATGATTTTCTCGTGTTTGCACAACGAAATCCGAAGCCCTGTCCGGTGCTTGATATAACTGAACCAGGGGATCCAGAGCCGAAGCTTGTGGCAAAAGGAGCAGACTTGCGGACTGATTTGCCCAAATACAGGGTTTGGGAAAAAGGGGAGCTTTTAGAAGAGCCAACAGATATAACCTCTTACTGGCGCGATGATCTCGTGGCTTTTCTTTTAGGCTGTTCTTTTACCTTTGAATCGGCATTGCTCGATGCCGGCATCCCCGTTCGTCACATCGAATGCGGCTGCAACGTTCCCATGTATATAACTAATATCCAGTGCGTTCCGGCAGGAAGGCTTTCGGGTCCCATGGTCGTGAGCATGAGGCCCATTCCGGCTCATCAAGTGCCCAAGGCAGTTTTGACAACAGGTCGTTTCCCAGCCGTCCATGGTTCCCCTGTGCACATAGGCGAACCTTCCATCATTGGGATAAAGGACATAAACAAACCAGACTTTGGCGATCCTGTCACAATAAATCCGGGTGAGGTGCCGGTATTTTGGGCCTGCGGCGTGACGCCACAGGCAGCTCTAATGGCAAGCAAACCTCCCTTTGCTATAACTCATTCACCGGGACACATGTTTGTGTGTGATCCAAAGGATACAGATTACGCGATCTTTTAGCAAACAAAAAGGCGAGGATCCCTTCCTCGCCTTTTTAATACCTACAACCCCGGAGCTTCTTACTGACAAGGGGGTTCTTTGAGGACCCTTAGAAGGGTTGATGTAAATGTTGATATTTCTTCCTTGAGGGCTTCCCTTCCCAAGCTTGAATTTTCGGCTATGATGTTAACTATTGCGCTTCCTATGACTATGCCATCTGTGTAAGTTTTTACTGCTTTTGCTTTTTCGTGGCTATCTATCCCAAAACCAAGTGCAAGCGGAGCGGAGACATGTGCTCTTACCCTTTCCATGTAGGTCTTTATTTCTTCTATGGGGCCTCTTTTGTCTCCTGTTATGCCAAGAAGTGATACGCAATACAAAAACCCCTTCGTAACTTTTCCAATTTCAGTTAACCTATCCTCTTTCGTATTTGGCGTCACCATGTAGATGGGGCATAACCCCTGGTCTAAACAAAGGTCATAAAACTCCCTACCTTCGTCAAATGGCAAGTCGGGGATAAGTATGCCGGATACATTGCAGGCTAGGGCGTCCTGCACGAAAGATTTTTCGCCGTACTTTATAATGGGATTAAAATATCCCATCATTACTATCGGAGTGCTGATATCTCCCTTGATTTTATTTAACATCTCAAATATCTTTGGAATCGTCGCTCCCTTGGCCAGCGCTCGTTGAGATGCTGCCTGGATCACAGGACCATCTGCAAGCGGATCCGAAAAGGGCATGCCAACCTCTATAATTCCAACCCCTATTTTATCGAGTTCCTTGATGATTTCTGCCGTAGTTTCCAAATCAGGATCACCGGCTGTTATATAAGGTATTAATATTTTGCCGCGATCGAAAGCTTTTCTTAATGTATTCATATCTATTCCTCCTCCTTAAAAAGTTTTCCCTTCAGGGCATCCATATCTTTATCTCCTCTTCCCGAGAGGCAAAGAATTACGAGCGATCCAGGCCTTATGTTTTTATATTCTCGCATCAAGTAAGCCAGAGCGTGGGCGCTCTCCAAAGCCGGGATGATGCCTTCCGTTTCGCATAAAAGCTTGAAAGCCTCGATCGCCTCGTCATCAGAGGCATAAGTATAATGAACCCTACCGGTTTCGTGGTAGAAACTGTGTTCCGGACCGATCCCCGGGTAATCTAATCCGGCTGATATGGAGACAGCGGGCATAATCTGGCCATATTCATCTTGCAGAACATAGGAGCGAGATCCGTGCAATACTCCAATAGTGCCGCCGGTCAAGGCCGCTGCGTGTTGGCCCGTTTCTATCCCGTATCCTGCGGCTTCTACCCCCACCATCTTTACTTCCCTGTCATTTACAAATGGATAAAACAATCCAATCGAGTTGCTGCCGCCTCCTACGCAAGCGACCAAAAGGTCGGGTAAACGGCCTTCCTTTTCCAATATTTGTTCTTTCGCCTCATCGCCAATGATACGTTGAAAATCTCGCACCATCATGGGGTAGGGGTGAGGTCCCACCACTGACCCGATTACGTAGTGAGTAGTTGCTACGTTGGTTACCCAATCTCTGATTGCTTCGTTGGTGGCGTCTTTAAGGGTTTTGCTGCCGGAATTTACGGGAATCACCCGAGCTCCTAAGGTTCTCATTTTATAGACGTTTAGTGCCTGACGATGAATGTCCTCAACGCCCATGTATATATGACATTCAAGTCCAAATTTTGCAGCAGCTGTTGCAGTTGCCAGTCCATGTTGGCCTGCGCCTGTTTCGGCAATGATCCGCTTTTTTCCCATTCGACGTGCCAGTAGTATCTGTCCGATGACGTTATTAATTTTATGTGCACCGGTATGGTTTAAGTCCTCACGCTTGAGGTAGAGCTTTATGCCTCCCAGATATTCTGACAAACGGTCCGCAAAATAAAGGGGAGTGGGCCTGCCGGAGTATTCCTTGAGCAAATAATGATATTGCGATATGAATGATGGATCATCTTTAGCCTCAAGGTAAACCCTTTCTAACTCCTCTAGTGCCGGTATTAGCGTCTCCGGGACAAATCTCCCACCAAATCGTCCAAAATATCCTTTAAGTACCATTTTTCTCCCTCCTACACATTGTTAATGCTTTTAATTTTTTTCATGAATTCATAAATTTTCTTTTTGTCCTTGATGCCGGGAGCTACTTCCAAGGCGCTGTTTGTATCTACAGCGTCAGGATCCACATGTTTGATGGCATCTTCTAAATTTTCCGGCCCAATGCCACCGGCCAGAATGAATGGTTTATGGGGTCTAAAATTTTTTATCAACTGCCAGTTAAAGGGTTTGCCTGTGCCGCCAAAAAGCTTTCCAAGCTTTGTGTCAAAGAGCATGAAGTTTACTTCCTTTTCGTAAAGGTGAATGAGTGAGACGTCTTTTTCATCCGCTACCGCTATGGCCTTTATCGTTTTAAGCGGACACTTGGATACAAAATCTACGCTTTCGCAGCCGTGAAACTGGACTGCATCAAAAACCTTGCTCTCGATGATTTGGCTCATCAGCTCCAAAGAAGGATCCCTCACAACGGCTACTACCGATACAAAAGGCGGAATATCGCATGCCAATTTCTTTGCTGTATCGATATCCACTCTCCTCGGGCTCGGTGCCAAGATAAAACCTATTGCATCAGCTCCTGCCTTTATAGCGACATCTACATCTTCTTTTCTTGTGAGACCACAGATCTTTACCTTTAATGACATGCTCCGTCACCTAATAAGGCCTTTAATGTTTTTTTGGGATTTGACGAACGCATCAAAGTTTCACCTATCAGCACGCCATCGAAACCCATTTCTTCCAGTAGTTTCACGTCATCATTGGTTTTTACTCCACTTTCAGCCACGATTTTTCTTTGGCTGTCAGGTTCAAGCTTTCTGAAGAGTTCCATAAGATGAAAGCATCTTTTGATGTCCACCGTCATATTAGTCAAATCCCTGTTGTTAAACCCTATGATCTTTGTATCGCTTTTGATTGCTTTTACTAATTCTTCGTCTTCATGAACCTCGACTAAGGCCTCCATCCCAAGGTGGTGCGCCAAGGATACAAAGTCGCATAGCTCGTGCTCATCATGAATCAAGGCAGCTATTATGAGTATTGCGTCAGCTCCGGCAAAAAGGCTTTCGTATATTTGCAAAGGTTCACAAATGAAATCCTTGCGTAAAAGTGGCAATGAGGTCGCCTCTTGTGCCTTTTTTAGCATGGCTAGACTTCCGTGAAAGAAATGTTTTTCCGTGACCACAGAGATCGCTTTGGCGCCACCTGCCTCGTATTGCTTAATTCTGAAGACTAGATCTAGTTCGTCTGGGATAATCCCAGCACTTGGCGAAGCCTTTTTCATCTCGGCAATGATAGAAATTCCCTCAGTTCCTAAAACGTTATAAAGCGATTTTTTGGGAGTTTTTAAGGCTTCTAGATCTTCAATTTTCTTGCTCACGATTTCATCTAAGATCATGCTGCTTCACCTATGCTGTTTGTGAATTTGACTATCCGATAAAGCGTATCGGCGGCAAGCCCCTTGTCTATGACTTGAAGGGCAAATTGTACCCCATCGGAAAAATTTTTTACGGTACCAGTTACTAAAAAGGCTGCCCCTGCGTTCAAGGCTACTACATCTCTTTTAGGTCCTCGTTCCTTGCCGTTTACGATTTCAAGCGCGATTTTTGCGTTTTCCTGAGGCGAATAGGCCAGCAAACTCGATAGCGGAGCTCGCTTTAACCCTACGTCCTCAGGCGAGAGGTAAAATTCTCTTATTTCTCCGTTTTTTAAGAATGCAATGTGGTTAGGTCCGCTAAGGGATAGTTCATCCAATCCGCCGTGGCCATGTAGCACCATTGCGCCCTTTAGCCCCAGATTCATTAAAACTTCTGCAAGGGGTCTTGTCAGAGAGTCGTCATATACGCCCATTATTTGGTAATTTACAAAGGCAGGGTTGCTCAAAGGGCCTAACAGATTAAATAGTGTCCTTATCCCCAATTCTTTTCTCGTCCTCGCGACGTTTTTCATAGCCCTATGAAAGTGCGGTGCGAAGAAGAATCCAAAGTTTACTTGAGCGATGGATGCTTTTACATCTTCGGGAGAGGACAAAATCTTGGCGCCCAATGCTTCCATCAGGTCGGCGCTGCCGCTTTTACTCGAAATGGAGCGATTTCCGTGCTTGGCCACCGGTATACCTGCTCCGGCTACGACCAGAGATGCAATTGTGGAAATGTTAAACGTTCCGACGCCATCTCCTCCAGTCCCGCAGGTATCTATGGCTGTAGGAGGAGCTTTTACTTTAGTTGCTTTTTCTCGCATGACCTTTGCAGCAGCGGTGATTTCCTCCACGGTTTCCCCCTTGCTTCGAAGCGCCACTAAAAAGCCTGCCGTCTCTATCTCGGAGGCAGAGCCATTTAAGATTTCCATCATGGCCTCATACATTTCCTCATAAGACAAATTCTCCTTTGCTGTAAGTTTTTCAATGTAGTTTTTAAGCATCTTTATCCCTCCTCGTGATTGCTATTTTTAATGTTTCAACTAGGGCCGCAGCCTTGTTCTGCGTCTCTAGGAATTCCCTTTCAGGGACAGAACCTGCAACTATCCCTGCCCCGACTTGAATTGCTAACTCCTCATGAACCTGCATAAAGGTCCTTATGGCTATGCTCATTTTCAAGTTCCCGTTGAATCCAATGTAGCCAATGGTTCCACCGTAAGGACCCCTTGAGATTGGCTCGACTTCATCAATAATCTTGATGGCTACATTCTTTGGAGTGCCCGTTACCGTACCTGCAGGAAAGGAGGCTTTTAAGGCTTGTACAGGTGTGATGCAGGAACATAATTTGCCTTCTACCTGAGAAACCAAATGCATTACCTTGTTGTACTTTTCCACTTCGAAATACTTTGATACCTTGATGCTTTCTTTAAGGCATATGTCATTAAACTCGCTTAAGGAGAGATCTAAAAGTAGTAGATGTTCTTGGCGTTCCTTGTCGTCAAATAGCATCTCCATCTCAAAGAAATCGTCTTCATGAAGGTCTTTGCCGCGGCGTCTTGTACCCGCAATAGGGCGAGTAAGAGCAATCCCGTCCTTTATTTCTAAAAGGAGCTCGGGAGACGCTCCTACCAAGCTTTTGCCATCGAACTCCATGATGAACATATAAGGTGAAGGATTAATCTCTCGTAAGATTTTATATAGTGAAATCGGAGAGATACGCCCCTTTAACTTTAATTGTCTAGATAGTACTACCTGGTTTACTTCACCTCGTTCAATTCGTTCTAAAACTTGATGTACCATTTGTATGAAGTCTTCTTTAGATGGAACGGACTCGAGTTCGCATAAACATCTATCGTGAATACCATGTTCTTCATTAAATGGTTTTTCTTTTTGAAAAGCATGTCCCTGGATAAGCTTTGAGGGAATCTCTTGAGTGATTTCAGTCGAGCTGGAGTGAAGAATTTGGCCAGTGGCCTTATCCATAACGAAATAAACCGAGGGTTCGAAGAGAAACGCTTCTGGAAATTGAGAGAGAGTCAAGCCTTTTTTCGATATGACATCGTAACCAATGTAGCCCAAAAGGCCACATCCATCGAATGGTAATTCAGGATTGGATTTAAGCAAATTTTCCTCCATATATTCATCGACGACCTTAAAAAAGTCTTCCCTGGGATAAGTATTTATATTGCCTTCACGGTACTGCACAATGGTCATTTCGTCTTTAACTTGGAATAGTGTTTTCGGAACCGACCCAATGATGATGAAATTTTTATTCTCCATCAAAAATGTTGGGTTTTTACCTCTAAAGCTTTCATAAAGCCCTAAAGCATAATTTTCTTCGTTTTTTGTTTCCAAGATCTCTTTTTCTTGTACTTCTGAACTGGAAGAAATTGCTTCTGCCTTTTTTTCGTCTCTGCTATTCATTCAACATCTCCCCTTGGCTAGCCTTAAAACTAATTAAAAATGGAGGGTCCCTGTAAAGGGCCCTCCATTTTGTAAAAACCTACTTATAACTTGCTTATAAACAGAGGGCCACGAAGACTGATCCTGAAGGATCTGCCTCCCTGGCCCTCTTAAAATTTATTTAGGCCACGGACGGCAGACTCAACGAGCCTGCCACCACCAATTATTATTCATTTTTACTATACTTCCTACTAGAGCCATGATTATCAATGTCTCCCTCCGTAAGTTGAGTAAAATCTATCACGGCTTTATCCTCTTGTCAATAGGAAAAGGGCTCTATTTCAAATAGTGTGGAAAGTTTGTGGGGAAATATCCTTGTTCAATCCAAGGCCCTTCTTTAAAATTTTTGGGTGAACACAAGTAATCTACTGAAACGAGTGGTCCTTTTCTGTTTTTCCTCAATAAATTTGTCATATAAACGTTTTACGTGGTCAGCACATAGGTGTTTGACAAACGAACATGCATATGATACTGTCTCAAATATATAAAGACAAACATGTACATATATATGCGGAATAAGGGACAGTCGGCTTTAGCATGATATAAAAAGAGAGGGATGATATGTTATTGCAATATTTTTCGTACCTTGATAATAATATATTAAGATGGAGTACGTGTTTTTGCTTCATATTTGCGTAAATAAGCCACATTCCTCTCTTTATTTGTCATTTAGAATAAGTTAATTTTGAAACAACATACTGCTGAATAATGATGAAAATAAATCATATTTTTTGATTATCTACTAATTATCGTTTCTTGTAATATTATAAAACCAAAATTATACAAATATGTTTTTTCTATCCAGCTATTTTATTTGGTCTTTTAAATTGTTTCTACATATCCCAATAGAGAAGAAAGCTACAGTTTTAGTCATAGTCGCAATAAAAATTATCTATTTTATCCATAAATGTAATGTGATTATGTGTCCATTAGTTCATGTTGTATAGATGTTTTGGCTTTTTTGTTGAGGCCCAATCTGTGAGTTTGCTAATCGTTAAAAGTCCGGTTGGAAGATATAATTTTGTGTCTACACTAAAAAGCATCTTTCACAATGGTATACGTCCTAACATTTAATTTAACCTCCCCTTTGATATCGATATTTCTTGGGCAATTTGAAGATATAAACTTGTGAATACGGCTTTTTGGTAAGCTCAAGATATAAAATCGTATATTTAGTAAGGAGGAATGATGTTGTGATGGCAACAAAATGCAAATTTCCCAATAGTCGTATGGTTAATATTCCACTAAAGGGAGGAATTCGGGAAATCCTGGCATATGCTGAGGACCTGGAAAGACAAGGACGGGATATTGTGCATATGGAGATTGGGCGGCCTGATTTCGACTCGCCGCCTGCTGCAAAGGAATGCGTCAAGGAATCTCTCGATGCTGGGAATGTCCACTACACTGATATGGCAGGGGACCCAGATCTCCGACTGGCCTTAGCGGAAAAGTACTCAAAGGAAAATGGTCTTTCCGTCGATCCTGATAAAAATGTCCTAGTTACAGTTGGGGCTATGGAAGCAATGCTTGTTGCCTTTTTGACCCTCCTTGAGCCGGAAGACCAAGTTATCGTCCCTGCACCCTATTTTGCAGCGTACTCGGATCAGCTATCCATTGTTGGTGCAAAACTGGTTACTGTGCCCTGCCGCATGGAAAATGGATTCCGTCTCCAAGTCAAGGATCTTGAAAAAGCAGTGACGGATAAAACTAAGCTCATTGTTCTCAATTCTCCCAACAACCCTACGGGGGCTGTTCTCTCCAGGGAAGACCTTTCTGCAATAGCGAAACTCGCTAGGGAAAAGGATCTGTGGGTACTTTCAGACGAGTGTTACGAAAAATTTCTATATGAGGGGGAACATTTGAGCATCTTTTCCCTTCCAGGCATGAGCGAACGTTCCATCATTGCATCAAGCGCTTCCAAGACATGGTCCATGACAGGATGGAGGGTAGGCTGGCTTGTAATGCCTCAAGAAATGACACCCTATGCAGTGAAATGTCACCAAAACATCACGTCCTGCGCCACCTCTTTTGCTCAAACAGGTGTTGCTTTTGCGCTAAGACATGCCGATGACTACGTTGCGGATATGGTAGCTGAGTACCGTCGTCGCAGGGATATGGTGATCAATTATCTCAAGGATATCCCCGGGATAGATTTCGTTGTCCCTCAAGGGGCGTTCTATGTGTTTCCTAGCATCGAAAAACTAGGTATCTCAGCCCTCGATTTCTGCATGTATTTGTTGAAGGAAAAGGGTGTTTCAGTGGTTCCTGGGGATGCCTTTGGAACTCCCGGATTCGTCAGGATCGCCTATTGCCGTTCATACGATGAAATTGAAGAAGGGATGAAACGCATCAGAGAAGCAGCGATAGAACTTATGGCTAGGAAATAAGTTAGTAAAAGTAAAAATTGACATAGCTTGATTGAAAATTATCAGTAGGTAGAAACCAAAAAGCTTTCTTGGATATCCTACTTTGTCTGGTGTATGCATAATTTATAGTAAATAATAGTAGAAGGAGGTAAAAGAAAATGATTAAAAGAGTGGCAATTTTTTCCGTAGCTGCAATATTGTTATGCTTGGTGGCCAATGTGGGTATTGCTGTGGAGGAACAATACGTCCTCAAGATTGGAAGCATCACTCCTGAAACCCACCCATACTATCTAACTTTTAAGGATGTTTTCGTGCCATATATCGAAGAACATGCAGGTGGGCGTATTAAGATTGAATTTTATTTTAACAGCGAGCTTGGCGGAGATAGGGAAATGGTCGAAATGTGTCAGTATGGTGCCCTTGGCATGGATTGTGCCACGCCAAGTACCATCACTGGATTCGATAAGCGGTTCCAGGTTATGGGATTACCCTACCTTTTCAAAGATAAGGAGACAGCCTATCGACTTCTTGATGGCGAACTCGGGTCCACGTTTAATTCGTTTTTACCCAAAATTAACTTATACAACCTTGGGTATTTTGAAAATGGCTTCCGCCATGTGACCAACAATCGTAAACCTATTTACACGCCGGAGGATATGAAGGGACTTAAGATCCGTACTCAGGAAAATCCAATTCATATAGCATTCTTCAGAGCCGTTGGCGCGAATCCGACTCCCATGAACTGGGGTGAGCTTTATACGGCTCTCCAGCAGGGTACTGTTGATGCCCAGGAGAATCCCCTAGTCTTAATTGAAGAGGCGAGGTTTTACGAGGTGCAGAAATATGTTTCACTCACGGGACATGTCTATGAGCCGACTATGCTCGTCACCAGCAAGGCCTGGTTCGATAAACTTCCTGAAGATCTCCAGGAAATTGTTAAAGAAGCATCACGACGCTTCTGTGAGGCTGAGAGAAGGCTGATCAGCGAAGAGGAAAAAGTGGCAAGAGCAAACCTCGAAGAAAAAGGGATGAAATGTAATGATCTTACGCCAGAGCAAATCGATGCCTTTGTGAAGATTGGCGCTAAACTTTATGACGATATTCGAAAGATTGTGGGGGATGACGAACTCATCGATAACGTAATTCAGTGGACCGCAGATAATTAGGATTGTGGAATAGTTAAGGAGCTTTGCAAGCACAAGTCTCATTTGGAGATTTGGCAAGGCAAGGAGGCAAACTTATGCTCAAGAAACTGAATCTTATAGAAGAATATTTTTTATTGGGGACTCTCGCATTTAACGTTGTTCTTGTTTTTGTGCAAGTTATAATGCGCTATGTCTTCCATCATTCGCTATTCTGGAGCGAAGAAGTGGCTCGCTTTCTGTTTCTCTGGTTTTCTTGGATAGGAACGAGCTTTGCAGTGAGAGAAGGCGCACACGTGAAAGTAACGGTGTTGTTGGACCGTCTCGAAGGTAAGGCAAAGAGTATCTTAGAACTTAGCTCGCTTTTCATTTGGATTGCCTTTTCTATTTTTCTTGCATTTCAGGGCTGGAAAATGACTATGTTTGTAGCTTCTATGCAGCAGACCTCTCCTGCTCTTTATATCCCTATGTATCTGGTTTACGCATCTGTTCCGGTTGGCTCGATGCTGATGACTGCACGCCTTCTGCTGGAGCTGAAGAATTTCCTATCGAATGCCTTATCAGGAAGGGGGGAGGCGCTATGATGAATATCGTTATTCTTTTTGGGTTAATGTTGATTCTTATCTTAATGGGTGTTCCAATTGGTATAACGATCGGTGTATCAACGGCGATATCTATGTTTTTTACCAGTTCAATGCCGCTCATGTTTATAGCTCAAAAGGCCTATACGGGGTTGGATTCCTTTCCCCTTCTTGCTGTACCATTTTTTATTCTTGCAGGATCACTAATGAATAACGGAGGGATATCTAAGCGGCTTATCGATCTGGCCGATGCTATAGTGGGGTTTGCAACGGGCGGATTGGCAATGGTAACAGTATTAGCTTGCATGTTCTTTGCTGCTATCTCTGGGTCAGGTCCCGCCACTGTTTCTGCAATCGGGTCGTTTATGATACCCGCAATGAAGGAACGGAATTACAGGGGGGATTTTGCCACAGCCTTAACTGCTAGTGCTGGAACTATTGGCGTGATTATTCCTCCGTCGATCCCCTTCGTCATCTACGCTATTGCCGCGCAAGTATCCATTGGCGATATGTTTATTGCGGGCATCATCCCTGGATGCTTAATAGGTTTTAGCCTCATGTGTGTGAGCTACTTCATAGCAAAAAAAGGGAATTACGGCAGCAACGAGAGACGTGCAAAGAAGAATGTACTTACAAGTCTAAAAAGATCGTGGGAAGCTTTGATGATGCCAGTAATTATCTTGGGTGGCATTTATGGAGGCATCTTTACCCCTACCGAGGCAGCGGTTGTATCAGTGGTATATGCCTTCATTATAGGAAAGTTCGTTTATAAGGAGCTTGATTTTGAAAAAATCTACAAGAGTATGAAAGAGACGACCCTGATTAACGGTTCCTTGATGTTTATGATTGGACTTTCCATCGCATTCGCAAACTATCTCTCCTTGGCGCAAATTCCCAAGACACTCGCATTGTTGCTGATCAATTTGTCTGATAGCCCCTTCGTCCTCTTGTTGATCATCAACATCTTCCTGCTGGTCATTGGCTGCTTTATTGACAATATCCCCGCCGTTATCATCCTCACGCCCATTTTACTTCCCATCGTTACCCAAGTGGGTATTGATCCGATTCAATTTGGCATGATCATAACCTTTGCCCTTGCGATAGGATTCGTGACGCCGCCGTACGGAATTAACCTTTTCGTGGCATGTTCTATTTCAAAAGAAAGTGTTGAAAAAATTTCAGTGGCCCTGCTGCCTTTTATCGCCGTTATGATTGTTTGTCTAATGCTTTTTACCTACTTCCCCATTTTAACGATGGGTATTTTTAAATTCATTGGATAAACTTAATGCAACGAGAAGTCGCCTGAAGAAAGGGAAGTGCGTGCCGAATATTTCACAATCCAGAGGGACCGTTGACATTAGGTGACAATTAACTGAAAACGGTAGCCTGCGATGTAAACCGATGAGGAATAGAAAATTTCGTAAAGAGGTGAATGAGTCTTGGCAAAATATACCGTTTTTATGACTGACACAGCATATTTAGACACTTCTATTGAGGAGGCGGAACTGTTAGCGATAGACGCCGAACTCAGGCTTTCTAGCTCTGATGATCCGGCAACACTTCTTGCGGAAGTTGCTGATTGCGACGCCTTGCTTGTAAATTTTGCCACTGTAGGCGCAGATGTCATCAATGCTCTTTCGAGGTGCAAGATTATCGTCAGCGCTGCAATTGGTGTCGATAATATTGATGTCGAGGCGGCAACACGCCGTGGTATTATGGTTGCCAATGTTCCTGACTACTGCATTCAAGAGGTCGCCGACCATACAGTATCCCTTTTTCTTGCAAGCATCCGGAAAGTGGTATACCTTGCAGATAGGGTAAAAACTGGTTTTTGGCAAATTAACGATGCAAAGCCGATTCCAAGACTTCGGGGCAAAGTCTATGGTTTGTTAGGATGTGGCTCAATCGGCTGCGAAGTTGCCAAACGTGTCGCAGCCTTCGGCATGGAAGTCGTGGGGTATGATCCCTACGTGCCGAATGATGTGCTTGCCCAAGCCAATATCCGAAGGATCGAAAACCTTGATGATTTTTTTCCGCTCGTGGATGCCTTTTCCCTCCATGCTCCTTTGACCGACGAAACGTATCATGTCATCAACTGTGAAACTCTTAAGAAGATGAAACCTACAGCTTATTTAATCAATACATCCAGGGGAGCGTTGATCAACGAAAATCACCTTTATCAAGCCTTGAAAGAAGGCATCATCGCTGGGGCAGCGATGGACGTTCTCGAATGCGAACCGCCGAAAGATGTTCCTGATTTAGCAAATCTTCCCAATGTCATCATTACTCCCCATATTGCTTTTTACTCAGAAGAGTCCATCATTGAGCTCAGGCAGAAAGCGGCACAAGAAATCGTCAGGGTACTTGCTGGGCAAGAACCACTGCATTGGGTGAACAGGAAACAAATGAAAAAATAAATCAATATACAAAATTCAGGATATCGCGTACCGCAGTTGAAGAAGGGAGTAACGCTGAGCCCTTGAGGGGGCGTCCACCCCTCAAGGGCTGCCTAAATACAAAACCCAAATGCATATATCCAGATTCATAACAAGGAGGTAGTCGTAATGAAC
>ERZ795062.240-NODE-240-length-50335-cov-12.493278_pt1 | contig 50335 bp, 49 predicted proteins | sample MGYA00375146_ERZ795062 | MGnify/ENA primary metagenome ERZ795062 (study PRJEB30191, sample SAMN05720281) | activated sludge metagenome | isolation source: Anaerobic digester | place: USA | collected 2015-07-16 ...
CGACGGTTTTAGGATCGAAGCACATCGCCATGAGTGAGGGGCTGCAGTGCAACCAACGGCACCAGATCAGATCCGCAACGTCGTCCTCGTCGGTGATGCCGGCGTCGGCAAGACCACGCTGCTGGAGGCGGCCCTGCTGGCCACCGGCGCGATCTCGCGCGCGGGCAAGGTGGAGGACGGATCGACGGTCAGTGACTACGATCCCGCCGAGCAGCGGCAGCAGCGCTCGATCAACCTCGCCCTGGCCCCCACGGAGTTCGACGGCCTCAAGATCAATCTGCTGGACGCACCGGGTTACGCCGACTTCCTCGGAGACCTGCGCGCCGGTCTGCGCGCCGCCGACGCGGCCCTGTTCGTGATCTCAGCCGCCGAGGACCTCAGCGCGGGGACTCGCATGGTGTGGCACGAATGCGCGGAGGTGGGCACGCCCCGCGCCGTGATCCTCACCAAGCTCGACCACCAGCGGGCGAGCTTCGAGAACGCCGTGCAGCAACTGCGCGACAGCCTCGGTGAAGGAGTGCTCCCCCTCTACTTGCCGGCCTACGACAGCGACGGGCACACCATCACCGGGCTGCTGGGGCTGCTCTCCCAAGAGGTGGCCGACTACACCACCGGCAGCCGTCAGAAGCGGCCCGCCGACGCCGCGGAACTCGCGGCATTACAGGAACCTCGCAGCCAGCTCATCGAGGCGATCGTGACCGAGAGCGAGGACGAGGCACTGCTCGAGGCCTGGGTCGGCGGGGAGAACCTGGGGATCGACACCGTCATTGCCGACATGGAGAAAGCCGTCGTGCGCGGGGAGTTCTACCCCCTGCTGCCGATCAACCCGATGTCCGGGCTGGGCATTCTCGAGGTTCTGGAACTGATCGCCAAAGGTTTCCCGAGCCCGGTCGAACACGCCAAGGTCAGCGTCACCCGCCCTGATGGCACACCGCGCGCCGACCTGCCCTGCGACCCGAACGGCCCGCTGCTGGCCGAGGTCATCAAGACCACCTCGGAACCATACGTGGGCAAGCTCTCCCTGGTCCGGGTGTTCTCCGGCACGGTGCGCCCGGAGACTCCCGTGCACGTCTCCGGCCACTTCGCTGCCGGATCGACGCACACCGACCACGACGTCGATGAGCGGATCGGCAACCTTTCTTCGCCATTGGGCAAGACCCAGCGGCAGGTGCCCGCCGGCATCGCCGGGGACATCGTGGCGGTCGCGAAGCTGAGCCGCGCGGAGACCGGCGACACGCTGTCCGAGGTCAGCGATCCGCTGCTGCTGCAGCCCTGGCAGGTTCCGCAGCCGCTGCTGCCGACGGCGATCGTGGCCCGTACGAAGTCCGACGAGGACAAACTGGCCAAGTCCCTCTCGCGACTGCTCGCCGAAGACCCCAGCCTGGTGCTGGAGTCCAAGGAGGACACCGGCCAGCAGGTGCTGTGGTGCCTCGGCGAGGCACATCTGGACGTGGTGCTCGACCGGCTGTCCAACACCTACGGCGTCGACGTCGACACCGAGCCGCTGAAGGTGTCACTGCGCGAGACCTTCAGCGGTCCCGCTGAAGGCCGGGGCCGCAACGTCAAGCAGTCCGGCGGCCACGGTCAGTTCGGCGTCTGTGAGATCGAGATCGAGCCTTTGCCGCAGGGCACCGGCTTCGAATTCGTCGACAAGGTCGTCGGTGGCGCCGTACCGCGGCAGTACATCCCCAGCGTGGAGAAGGGTGTCCGGGCGCAGATGGACCGCGGGATTGCTGCCGGGTACCCGGTCACCGACATCCGGGTCACGCTGGTCGGCGGCAAGGCCCACAGCGTCGACTCCTCGGACATGGCGTTCCAGACCGCGGGATCGCTGGCCCTCAAGGACGCCGCCACCAAGACCCCCGTCTCGCTGCTCGAGCCGGTGGCGGAGATTGCCGTCGTCGTGCCCGACGACTACGTGGGGGCCGTCATGACCGACCTGTCGATCCGTCGGGGCCGGCTCACCGGCACCGACTCGGCCGGTGGTGGCTTCGCCAAGGTGACCGCCGAGGTCCCCGAGATCGAGTTGACCCGCTACGTCGTGGATCTGCGTTCCATGTCCCACGGCACGGGACACTTCACCCGCCGTCACATCGGCTACCAACCGATGCCGACCGCGCAAGCCGAGAAGATCAAGGCCGCAGCGCAGGGCTGATCCCGGAGAGGTCGAACGGCACCCCCTGCAATTGCACGTTGACCTCCCAGTGCTCGATGATCTGGTTGTCGAGGATGCGGAAGATGCTCTGGCCCACCCAGTGACTCGCCTCGCCGGCACTCACGGCCACGGCGATCCACCTGCCCGCCACCAGATCGCCCTGGACCACAGGCCCGAGGTCGGCCTTGACCGAGAACACATCGAAGTGGGCTCGCAGCTTGGAGATGATCTCGCGCAACTGCTCGCGTCCGAGTTTGGGACTGCTCGGATTGTGTGCGACGAACTGCGGATGGATCACCTCGTCGATCAGGTCGAGCCTTCCATTCCACAGGCGCAGCCATTCCCCGAGATAGTCGCACTGGCCCACAAGGTGGATCTTAAGCGCGGGTGGCCAGATGCGCATGGGCTCCGATCCTGACCTATCGCTTAGACTAAAGATCATGCGGGGCTTGAGCCCTCGGCACGCGCCTCCGCTTCCCTTTCGTGTTCTGGCCGGGCTGCTGCTGGTGGGGGCTGTTTCCGGCATGCTGTTCGTGATCCTGCCCAGTGACCGCCCAGACCTGCAGCGTCTCGACCTCATCGGCGCTGTGGCGTACACCGCCATGGCACTCGTGGTCTGGTTCGGCCTGCCGCGGATTCCGCACGAGTGGGGTCTGGATCTGGCGATCTACGTCACCTCGGTCAGCTCGTTCGCCGCCGTCGGCTTCACCGACATTCTGGAGGGCCGGCTTCTCACCGGCTACCTACTCGTACTTTTCGCAACCTTCGCGGCCTACTTCCTCCCGCTGCGCCGCTACGTGCTCGCCCTGATCATCATGAGCGCGACCTACGGAGTCGCGATGCTGCCCACCTCCTCATCCATCACTGTCGTCTACCTCGTCATCATCGTTCTCATCACTGGTTCAACCTCCGGGTTCGTCGCGGTGCTCGTCCGGAAACTGCGTGCACAGGCCACCACGGATGCCCTCACAGGTGTCCTCAACCGGACGGGCTTCGCCCTGGCCACTCGGTACCTGAACCGGGAGACGCCGACGACTCTGGCCCTGATCGACCTCGACGGGTTCAAGGCCTACAACGACACGCACGGTCATGTCGCCGGGGATCGGTACCTGACCGACGTGGCACGCCTGCTGCAGAACAGCCTGCGCAGAACCGATGTGCTCGCCCGCTTTGGCGGCGATGAGTTCGTAGTCGTGATGCCGGACTGTCCTTCCGCGGCGCAGTGCCTCGAACGCCTGGGCGCCGCCGGCCGCGACCATCCGTGGAGCGCGGGCGCCACGCAGTGGGGGCCGGACGAGCCCTTCGACGAGGCACTGCAACGCGCCGATGAGCGGCTCTACCGCGCGAAGTCTCGGTCACACTGACCACCTCGGCACGATTTGATCACAGCGCTTCCACCGGTCGCCGGACGGAGGCTACGGTGAACCATGCTCAAACGCGCCCTCGTGATCTCCGCCGTTGCCACGTGCCTGTCGGCGCTATTGACGACCCCCGCGCTGGCCGCCGATGAGACGTGGGTCTCCGGCGTCGGCGACGACGTGAACCCTTGCACCATCACGGCCCCGTGCAAGACCTTCGCGGGTGCGATCAGCAAGACGACCGAGGGCGGGGTCATCCGCGTCCTGGACCCCGGCGGCTTTGGGGCTGTCACGATCACCAAGTCCATCACGATTGACGCGTCGGGCGCCCTGGGGAGCGCCTTGGCCTCGAGTGTGACTGCGGTGCGGGTCAATGCTGGGGCCACCGACAGGATCGTGCTCCGGGGCTTGGAAATGACCGGAGGGCAACAGGCGAACGTGCCCTGTGGACCGACGATGGTCCACGGTGTCCAAATACTCTCGGCGGGTTCGGTACAGATCGAGGATGCGCGGATCAATCTCGCAGTGACGGCCGGTGTACTGGTGGCACCCACAGCCAACCCCGTGAATGTGGTTATCACCGACTCGGTGATCCGCAACGGCTGTGGTCCCGCCTTGCGGGTCGCGCCCACCGCCGGCGTGACTGCGAGAGTCGATCTCATCGACAGTACGTTGAGCCTCAACGCGGTGGGGATCGCAGCCACGGCTGGGGGCACCGTTCGGGCACAGGGCACCGTGCTGTTCGGAAACGGTCAGGACCTCGACATCACCGGTGGCAGCATCGATGTCAGCGACCCCAGCAACCGACTCATCGCGAACACGCCCGTGAGCAATCCCCGTGTTTTGGTGCCATCGGCCGGGGCGACCCGCACCTGGGTGTCCGGTACGGGCTCGGACGCGAATCCCTGTTCGCGCACCGCCGCGTGCAAGACGATTGCGGGTGCCATGACCAAGACGCAATCCGGGGGCCAGATCAATGTGCTCGACGGCGCCGAGTTAGGCACCTTCACGGTGACGAAACCGATAACGATCGATGGCAGCCGGGTCTCGGGACCCATCCGGGCAGCCGCGGGAACTGCGATCACCGTGGATGTCAGCGCGGTGGAGAGTGTCGTCCTGCGTGACCTTGAGATTGTTGGCGCAGACAACGCAGCTGCCGGATGCTCCTACCCAGCAGCCATCGGTGTGCGCATCCTCAACGCGCGGTCGGTGCATCTCGAGAACTCCACGATCTCGGGATTCAGTTCATCCGGGCTGGACATCGTGCCCAGTGCCTCGAACCCGCGGGTGGTCGTGGATTCGTCAGTCATCAGCAACTCCTGCGGCTCGGCCATCCGTACGGCCCCGACCGCAGGCACCACAACGGCCGTCCTAGTGACCCGTTCGGCCGTGGTCAGCAACGCGACCGCATTCACGACTGCCGCGGGAGGTTCCGTGTGGGTCACCGGGTCCTACCTCGCGAACAACATCCAGACCAGCGCCGGCGACGGCCAGGTGACGCTCTTCCCGAACACCGTCGAGGTGGTCAAGGAGGTACCGGTTGAGGTGATCAAGGAGGTACCGGTTGAGGTGATCAAGGAAGTTCCGGCCCAGATCGTCCCCGTGCCACAGACCCCCGTGTCATGTAAGGCGCTGCCCAAGTCGTTGCGCGCCAAGAAGACCACACCGCTGCTGCACAACACCTGCGTCACGACGGGGGGGGCAGCGGGTAAAGGTGACGGTGACGGGAGCCGGCAAGGCCGTGAAGAGCAAGAACGGCGCCGTGGCGGTCCGCACCAAGGCCGAGGGTCGCGTCACCGTGACGCTGAGGGCAGCTGCCACCCCAGCGTTCCTGGCCTACCGCACGACGCGCACCTACCGGCTGACGTAGGTCAGGGCACAGCCAGTTCGCCGGCGATCACCGTGCTGGTGGCGCCCGCGACCCACACCGTCCCCTGCTTGTCAGCGCAGAGATGCACCCGCCCGTCGCGGCCGAGCACCTGGCCCTGTCTGGCTTCGTAGGGGTAGGACAGGATGCCCGATTCCGTCAGCCAGGGCGCCAGCGACGCATTCAACGATCCTGTCACCGGATCCTCCGCGCAGACACCGTTCGCCGGGAAGAAGGCCCGGACCTCCAGCGCCTCAGGACCCGCCGCGACCACCCCGATGAACAGTCCGTCCAGATCTCCTGGACGCACCTGCAGCACCCTGTCCACCGACGCCAGGCGCACTGCCACCCAGCCAGGCCCGTTGTCCACCCAGGCCGCGTCCTGGATCTCGTCGGCGGAGATGTTGAGCACCTGCGCGATGCGCGTCAGGTCGGGTAAGGCCACCGGGCCGCTGCGAATGACCGGTGGGGCGGCGAACGCCAACCGCTCCCCGCGCCGGATGGTCACCAAGCCAGCGCCACATTCCTGCACGACCTCATCACCGCTGTGACCGGAGGTCTCCAGCCATGCGTGACATGTGCCAAGAGTCGGATGTCCGGCGAAGGGTAACTCCTGACCGGGTGTGAAGATCCGCACCCGATAGTCAGCCGCAGGCTGCGTCGGAGGAAGGACGAATGTCGTCTCCGACAGGTTTGTCCAGCGGGCGATACGCAACATCTGGGTGTCTGTGAGGCCATCACCATCGAGTACCACCGCCACCGGATTACCCAAGAGGGGCTGAGCACCGAAGACGTCGACCTGCCGGAATCTGCGCATGTCTTAACCTTGCACATCAGTCGCACGTGCGGACCACACGATGCGGGTGCCCCACCGACCGTCAGCAGGCACTATGCCGGTCAGCGGGACACCCGTTGCTCGCAGTCTGCCCGGGTGCCCAGCCTGCCCGCGTCATCTCCGAGGGGTGACCTGGCCGGTGCCCTCCGGCAGGCCGGGCAGCCGGGTTGCCTGCCAGCACTCTGCGGCCCGCCTGAAACAATGGGGAAGTGCTTTTCACCTCTATCTCCATCCCGGAGGATGGCGGCGGCCTGATCGGTTTTGTCCTGCGCACGATCGACACCCTCGGGGAGATCGGCGTGGGCTCGCTGATCCTGCTCGAGTCGCTGATCCCACCGATCCCCAGCGAAGTGGTACTGCCCGCCGCCGGCGCCCTGATCTACTTCGGGGACCTTTCGGGACCACTGACGATGTTCTGGGCGACGTTGGGCTCCTTGATCGGAGCCTGGATTCTGTACGGCGCCGGCCGGGCGTTCGGCCGTGACCGCACGCGCCGGGCCATGCTGATCGTCCCGCTCATCGACGCCGACGACGTGGACCGCGCCGAGGGCTGGTTTGCCGACCATGGCGACAAGGCCGTGCTGATCGGGCGCCTGATCCCGGGCGTCCGCAGTCTCATCTCGATCCCTGCGGGCGTGGCGGCCATGCCCTTCGCCCGGTTCACCGTGTTGACGTTGGTCGGGTCGGCGTTGTGGAACGCTCTGCTCATCGGCGGCGGTTGGCTGCTCGGCACCCAGTACCACGTCATCGAGGCACACATCGACACCGCCAACAACCTCATCTACGCCCTGATCGGGGCCTCGCTGGCGGTGTTCGTCATGCGCCGGCTCAACCGACGGCGCAAGGACAAGGCCGCGAGCCAGGGATGAGAGACCTCTCATAGTCGTTTCATCACCGTTTCATGTCAAGACGGTTTTCTGTGAAGTGTCCACCCGAACAGAAAGGACACGATCATGAAGAAGACCGCCGCAGTCCTGGCGACTTCCGCTGTCGCCGCAGGAGCGCTCATCGCTGCCACCCCGGCGCAGGCGTTCGAAGTCGAACGCGAGAAGACCAAGCAGTGCAGCGCAATGGCTTTCGCCACGTTGTCGCTGGAGAAGGAGTTCAACCGCATCGACGTGGACTTCGACATCGAGAACGCCACCCCTGCCCGGTCGTGGAACGTGCGGATCAAGCACAACGGCAACACCGTTCTGCGCACACAGCGCCCCGCCGATTACGAAGGCGAACTCGACGTGATGCAGCAGGTCGCCGACCGGCCCGGCAAGGACCGCTTCATCGGCCGCGCGACCGGCCCGAACGGGGAGGTGTGCCGTGTCAAGCTCGGTATCTAGAGTCGCCTTGATCGCGGCCGCTGCACTGACCACAACTGCCTGCGCCAACAACCCTGCCCCCGTCAGTGAACAGTCGTCGGTGCCCTCGGAGGCCATCGTGCTACCGGAGGCCACAGCGCCCATGCCGACCAATCCGGCCGCTGATTCCATCGCTGACCTCGAGGTCGAGGACCAGTGGGGCGATGGAACAGAGGTGACTGTGACCTCAGTCATGCTGGGCCGGGGCCCGGCGTGGCTGGTCGTCAGCGACCTGGGGGGAAACGTGCTGGGCACCAAGCAGGTCTCCCCGCGGACGCAGCCCGTGACGGTCGCGCTGCAGCCCCCCGTGGCGACGAGTCAGGAGCTCCTCGCGACGCTCCACCTCGATGACGGCGACGGCCGCTTCGACCCCCAGTCGGACACGATGATGGTGGATGAAGAGGGCGAGACCGTGACCGAGGACTTCGACTACGTAGTCCAATAGATACATGCGCACGATTCGAGGTTCGACCAGGGTCCGGATTCTGGGCTGGGTGCTGACTCCGGTCCTGGTCGTCCTCGTCATCTCGTGGGTGGCGGCCTGGTCGCTGCTCATCAACCGCCTCGATGAACGCATCGACACCGAACTGCTCGGTGAGGTGTCGGAGTTGCAGCTCACCGCCGAGCAGGGAGTGGATCAGCGCAGCGGCGCACCCTTCACCGATGTCCGCTCCCTGCTCGAGCAGCACATCGACCGCAGTATTCCCGACCCCAACGAGACCATGTTCGTCATGATCGACGGGCAGGTCGAGTACCGCAGCACTGATGATCCGCCGGCCAGGATCGACCTCGACCCGGCTCTGCTGGCCGAGGTCGGGAGCGTGCGCGACGTGACGCTGGGCAACCTGCAGACAGCTGCCGGCGACGTGCGTTGGGTCGCGGTCCCCGTCGAAGCCGCCGGCACTCAGGGCGTCTTCGTAGTGGGGATCTTCGCCGACTTGGAGGGTTCGGGGCTGGCCGATGTGATGGGCCGCTTCGCGGCGATCGGGCTGGGCGCTCTGGTGCTGGCGGCCGGCCTGGGCTGGTTCGTCTCCGGGCGGGTCCTTTCACCGCTGCGGCATATGCGTCGCACCGCCCAGCAGATCAGCGAGACCGACTTCTCCCTGCGCATCCCGGTACAGGACGCCCAGGGCGATGAGGTGGCACAACTGGCCCGCACGTTCAATGACATGCTGGAACGCCTCGAGGGTGCTTTCGCTGCCCAACGGGCGTTCATCGACGACGCCGGACACGAGCTGCGCACCCCGCTGACCATCGTGCAGGGCCACCTGGAACTTCTCGAGGACGACCCGGTCCAGCGGGAGCAGACTCTGGCCCTGGTGCTCGACGAGCTGGCCCGGATGAACCGCATCGTGCATGACCTGCAGACCCTGACCAAGGCCAACCAGCCCGACTTCGTGCGGGCCGAACCCTGCGACCTCGATGCCCTGCTCGACGAGATCCTGGTCAAGGCCAGCGCCCTGGGGGATCGCCGGTGGGAACTGGTCTCGACCGTGGCCCACGTCGAGGTGGACCGTCAGCGGATCACCCAGGCGATGCTGCAGCTGGCAGACAATGCCGTGCGGCACACCCGTGCTGGCATGCCGATCATCATCGGGGGCCGAATCCGCGGCGACGAGGTGGAACTGTGGGTGGGTGACAGCGGGCCGGGGATCCCCGCCGATCAGCGGGAGGCGGTCACCGAGCGGTTCCGACGGGGGCTGGACTCCGAAGGCGCAGGCCTGGGCCTCGCCCTGGTGACGGCGATCGCCCAGGCCCACCACGGCCGCCTCCAGATCGGCGACAGCGCCTTGGGAGGAGCCGAAATGAGGCTGCTGCTACCCGCGGTGGTCGGCAGTCTGGTGCCGCGATGACCCACATCCTGCTGGCTGAGGACTCCCCGCGCATCGCGTCCTTCATCATGAAGGGGCTGCGCGCGAACGGCTTCACCGTGACCCACAGCGCCAATGGCGACGACGCCCTGCACATCGCTTTGCACGAGCCGGTGGACCTGCTGATCCTGGACATCGGCCTGCCTGGCAAGGACGGCTTCGAGGTGCTCGAAACGCTGCGCGGCAGCGGGAGCTCACTGCCGGTGCTGGTCCTGACAGCGCGCGACTCCGTGCAGGACACGGTGACCGGTTTGGACATGGGGGCCGACGACTACATGGCCAAACCCTTCTCCTTCGATGAACTACTCGCTCGCGTGCGCCGCCGTATCCGGCCGGTGGGAGAGGCCGCAGCGCACAGTGTGAGCCATGCCGGCATCCGCCTCGACCTGATGACCCGGCGGGTCAGTGTGGGCGGCCAGGAGCATGACCTCACTGCCCGGGAGTTCGCGATGCTGGAGATGTTCCTGCGCCATCCGGGCCAGGTACTCAGCCGCGAGCAACTGCTGAACGGCGTCTGGGGCTACGACTACGATCCGGGCTCGAACGTCGTCGATGTCTACATCAGGTACCTGCGCAAGAAGGTCGGCGATGGTGCGATCACGACGGTTCGTGGCATGGGCTACCGCCTACAGTGACTGGGCACGGGCCCGGGTTGCGCCGTAGCGTGGACATGTGGCCCGCTTCTTCGACATACACCCTGAGAACCCGCAGCCCCGCCTGCTCAACCAGGTCGTGCAGATGCTCCTGCAGGATGCGCTGATCGCCTACCCCACCGACTCCGGATATGCCCTGGGGTGTCGCCTGGGGAACAAGGCTGGCGTCGAGCGCATCAAGGCCCTGCGGCATCTCGATGACCGCCACCAATACACCCTGGTATGCCACGACTTCGCCCAGCTCAGCCAGTTCGTCGTCGTCAGCAACACGGTCTTCCGCCTTATCAAGGCCCACACCCCGGGCAGTTACACGTTCATCCTGCCCGCCACCCGGGAAGTGCCGCGACGCTTCATGAGTCCGAAGAAGCGCACGGTCGGGGTCCGTATCCCCCCGAACCCGGTGGCCCAGGAGTTGGTTCTCACCCTCGGCGAGCCGTTGCTGTCCAGCACTCTGCTGCTGCCTGGCGACGAGCACCCGATGAGTGACGGCTGGGAGGTCAAAGAGCGTCTCGACCACTCCCTGGACGCGGTGATCGATGGCACCACCGGTACCGAGCCGACCACCGTCATCGACCTTTCGGAGGCCGACCCCGTGATCGAGCGGTATGGCGCAGGCGACCCCACGCCCTTTGAGTAGTGGGCGTGTGGACAGTCGCCCTGTGAGCCACGTCACGCCACAGGCAGGTCCCACAAGCCGGTGACCTCGGGTACGGTCGAATCAAGTAGCCAGATCCGCAGCTCCTGGAAAGCCCGGGAACGGACTGGCCCGCCGAGGCACTCTAGGTGCGCCGGGGACCCAAGTAGTTTGGGGCGAATCCGCACATGCGGTAGAGGACTTCTCTGACTCGAGCCCGTCAGCTAACTCGGTAGGCGGAATGAGAAGGAGCCCCTTCATGGCTGTCACGCCTGCCCGATTTTCTGTTGCCTTGCTCAGCGGCATCATGGTCCTGAGCGTCGCACCGGCAGTCGCTGTCGACACCGCGGTGACCCGGGAGGCCGCCGCACGCCCAGCCGAGCAACGCGCACAGGGGGCGGTGTCGCGCGCCGAACGTGCCAGCCGGGCGCGGGCCAGTCTCGTGCGGGTGGCGTTGACCAAGCGCGGCAGCCGGTACGTCGCGGGTGCCGCCGGCCCGTACTCCTTCGACTGCTCTGGCTTCGTAATGTGGGTGTACAAGAAGGCGACTGGCAGGTCGCTGCCCCACTACTCGGGGGCGCAGATGCAGCGGGCCAAGCGCATCAGCCGCAGCAACCTGATGCCCGGGGATCTCCTGTTCTATGGCGCGCGCGGCTCTCAGCACGTCTCCATGTACATCGGCAAGGGCAAGATGATCCACGCGACGAATCCCCGCACCGGGGTTCGCATTGACAGCATCAACATGGGCTACTACCGCGCCCGGTTCGCCGGCGCCGGGCGCATCGTCACCGGCTGACACCGCTTCCCTTCCGACGCTCCTGGTCGCGGCCATCTTCTGCGCGGTCTACCTTCTCTGTCCCGTCGGCCCAGCGCCGTGCTGGCTGCTGCACGCCTCGACCGAGTGCGCAAGGACTGACATTCGTTGTCGCTTGCCGCCGGCGCGGGCTCCTTCGTTTCCCGGTGACGGGCAGACCTGGTGCGGCGAAGTGCCGACCCAATGCCTGTTTTGCGCGGTTAGTCCTGGAAGGCCTGCAGGAATGCGCAACTATCCGTGCCCGACCTTGCCATGTCGCCTATAACGATATATCGTTACTGCATCGCGAGAATTCGCGACACGCGACAAGGAGAAACCCACATGTACGCACATTCCATGCGAAACCCAATGTTGATGATGGCCGGACCTGGCAAACGCCACCACGGCCGTCACCCCGGCTATGGCCCTGGCCCCTTCGGCCCGCCCCCGCGGGCCCGCCGGGACCGCGGGGACGTCCGGCTCGCGATCCTGCTACTGCTCGACGAGCAGCCTCGACACGGCTACGAGATCATCACCGAACTCACCGAGCGCAGTGAAGGCCGCTGGCGGCCCTCCCCCGGTTCTGTCTACCCGGTCCTCAAGCGCCTTGCCAAGGAGGGTCTGGTCGGCCCGACCAAGCAGGAGGGTAAGAACATCTTCGCCCTCACGCCGGCCGGCAAGGCCCTCGTAGAGCAGCAGCGCGAATCCTGGGGAGAGCCCTGGGCACGCTCCGATGAGGACTCGGAAGAGACCGACGAACTCTGGTCGCAGGCCCGCCAACTCGGCGCGGCCGTGTGGCAGGTGGGGCAGTCGGCCAACAGCGAGCACCTGGCGGCAGCGGCGCAGGCCCTGGCCGAGGCCCGCAAGACCATCTACCGGATGCTCGCCGAATAGCACCGGAGAGGTCAGCGGGTGCGGATGCCTTCCCGCGCCGTCTGCACGGCCATGTACAGGGCCGCCACGATCAGCAGAGCTCCGATCCCCACACGCAGGTTGCCGGTGACGATCAGCCACAGGGCATAGAGCAACAGCACGAACACCCCGGTGATCAGGGCTGCGGTCAACAGACTGAGGAACCGTCGGCGCAGGATCGCCTCGATGGCAATCATTGCCACCGCGATCCACAGCACCGGAGCGATCAGGCCGGAATGACCGGCCAGCAACAACACCCCGAGTGCGGCCAGCATCACCGATGCGGAAGCCGCCGACCATACCCGCAGGAGCCTGCCGCGCACCGTGTCCGCCTGAGTGATTGGCGTGGCACGGTGCCGGAGGTGGGCGTGCACCGGCTCCGTCGGCAAGGGGCGGTCGCTGATGCCCGATTCGATCCCCTCCAACTGCTGGCGCAAAGTGGCCTGCTCCGTGCGCAGGTCGGAGACGGCCACCTGCAGTTCCTGGGCGCGGGGGCTGGGGCGCTGGGGTGAAATACCTTGGGCGCGCTCTGCGGCCCGCGCCGCCCGCAGCGCCTCCCGGGCGTCCTGCAAGGACTCGTCCACAGCGGCCAGCCGTGTCTGCACGACCCCCACCGCGGTCTGCAGGTCGGCCATCGCCCACGCCTCGGTGGGCGCCTCCTTGTCCAGGCCCGCCCACGCGAGCGGCTGGGCCCAGGACTGCCGCACCCGGCCATTGCGCTCATAGCGCATGCCAGCAGGCGCGCGCTCACCGCCGAACACATCCTGGGTGTCCAGCCCCCACAAGCCGCGGTAGTCGCGCACCCACTCCACCTCGTCGTCCACCAGGACGGCCGTCCACGGCCGGTCCTGATCCACACCCACGCTCAAGCCGTCGCCGCGCTTGTAGTCGATGTACGGGATCCCGACCACTCCCGAGGCGTCGTCGTTGTACCAGGGCAGGATCCGCAGTACCTGTCGACGCACCGCGTTCAGCCAGCCCGGCAGCGGGACGGCGGCACTGATCAGATATTCACCGGGCAGATAGGCCCCCGAGTGTGAGCCGGCACCTGCGTACACCACAGGGTGATTTCCGTTGACGAACTCGATGTCGGGGTCGTCCCAGCGCCGGCGCAGGTCGTCGCCCACCTCGTCGTGGGAGGAGAAGGCCACCCAGCACGGCGCCAACTCCTCCTCCGTCAGGTAGATGGTGACCTGCTCCCAGTCCGCCTCATGGTCGTTCACGCCGCCGAACGTCGAGCGCCAGTCGTTCATCGCGTAGAAGAACCAGTACTGCAGGATCACGTAGCCGCCGTCACGCGTCACGTGGCCGTAGTAGTAGGCACTCCCGTAGCCCGGCGTCGCGGCATAAGCCTGTTGCGCCGCGGCCGCATAGCCACCTGGCACGTTGCCGCGCAGCAGCAGCGTCAACCGCATCACCGAGTCGATGAACCGGCTCAACAGTCCGACGGCGGCGAACCTGCTGGAGAACGTGAAGCGCTCCCGGCCGGGACGTTTGCGCCATGCTTTGAACTCCTTGCGGCTCAACGGCTCGTCGACCTGGCGCAGGTAGAGATGCTGGCCCACGTGGTCGCGGCCGAACTCAGCCAAACGAAACAGATCGAGAGTGCCACGGGGCGCAAGCAGGACGGGGTCGTCACCGCGCCGCGACCGGTACAGGGCACAACTGCCCACGAAATCTTCCACCGAGGCCGGGAAGAACAGCTCACCGCGGTTGAACCTGATCACCGGCTCATAGGCACGCAGCAATTCGAGATCGTCGGTCATGACTTCCCTTCGGGTGGCGGACACCGGTTCCAGAATGGCCTACACGAGACCGCAATGTGGTCATCTCAGAGGGACGAAAAGCGCTCCCAGGCCATAAAGAGCGGACAACAATCGGCAATCACAGTGCATACCGGACATAACACCTGGGAAAAGTGTGAGGCTTCCCACAATCAGTCGAGGATGCCCCAATCCAGCCAAAGTGTGTGGCTACGGTGGTTAGGAAACCAAGCAGTAAACGCATTGGAGCTTCTTACGAAACATTTGCCACGGAAGGGTTGCCGGATCGGCCGATAGCCGGTCAGCGCGGCGTCACCAGACGCGGTCTCGCTCGATAGGCCGTCGGCACACAGCCGACGCGCGAGCAGCACCTTTCCGACGCAGGGCCCTGGCGCCCGATTCCAGGTACATCTTCACGTCCTCGACATCGGAGTTAAATTGAGCATTCGTAACAAGGTCATCAGTGCCGCAGTTGTGATCCCGGTCCTCGCCTCAGCACCTGCTGTGGCCGAAGAGACCCCCGCACCGGAACCGACGGTCACTGGAACCCCCGACCCCACGGTCACCGAGATCCCCGACACCCCCGTCACCGTGCAGCCCACGTTCGATCCCACCGCACCTGTGACCGCAGAACCCGTCCAGACCCCGGATCTCGCGCCGGTCGCACAGACGCAAGCCCCGTCGGCGACCACCAGTTTTCAGGCGGTCCCCGTGGCCCCCGCGTCCAAGCGCGTGGCTGCTGGCTTGCGCACCTCCCGTGCCGGGATCAGCATGCGGACCCGCGGCACCCGCTACACCCCCATGACGGCCGTGTCCCGGCTGATGACCTGGGCGCGGCAGAACCGCGCCGGGTACCACAATGGTTGCCTGCGACTGGCTGACAACGCCTACGGCGCCAACAACCGGGTGTCGACCGCGCTGCGGCAGTGGTACCGCGCACGCAGCGCCGGATACGGCCACGCCAACCGGTTGGCTCCGATCGGGGCGCAATTGTTCTGGCGGACGTCGAACCCCGCCGGCCACGTTGCCACCTATGTGGGTCGTGGCAAGGTCGTCACGAACATGCCCGGTGGTCGCGTGAAGGTGATGCCGTGGAGCTCGATCGACCGTTGGGGTCCCTACCTGGGATGGGCCGAGCCCTACTACGGCTAGGCCGCAGACCCGGGCCGCAGAGTCACCTTCACAGCATGTGAGCGCGGACCGGCGGACGCCACCGACAGCGCTTCCTGCCAGTCGTCGATGTCGAACGTGTGCGTCACGAGGTGGTCCACACGGTAGTCGTCGTCAGCCAGCCACTCAGCGACCTGCGCCATGGTGCGCCGACCGTTCAGGGTGGGTTCCGGTCCGGAATTGATGGTGCCCTGCACGGTCAGTTCCCGGCTCCACACCAGACTCCAGTCCACGGTCTGCTTGCCAGCCGCACCGACCAGCACCAGCATCGCGCCGGGTCGCAGCAGGTGCAGGGCCAGGTCGATCGTGTCCGTGTGGCCCACGCAGTCGAACACTGCGTCGACACCCTGTTCGAGGATCGGCAGTTTGGTCATCCGGGGTCGGATGACGCGGCCGCCATCACTGGTCGCGAGGGCTTCCACCGCCTGGGCGCCGGGGGCCAGGATCCGGCTGGCGCCACTGGCCAGTGCCTGCTGGGCTCCGAAATCCCCAGGGCTGACCACCGCGATGTTGAGGTCCGGATGCAGCATACGCAACGCCGAGACGACCAGCAGACCGATCGTGCCGGGGCCGATCACCACCACGCGATCCCCGGTGCGCTGCCAGTGCAGCGCCGCATGCAGCGCAATGGAGGCCGGCTCAGCCAGCACCGCGCGATGCTCGGCCACCTTGCCGATCGGGATGCACTGCGTCTCATGGGCGATCAGCGACTGGCCCCAGCCGCCGCCCACCGACTCCGAGAAACCCTGACCCGGCGCCTGGCAGCCGATCACCCCACCCTCGTCGAACCGCTCGCAGGCGTAGGGGCGGCCTTCCCGGCAGGTGCGGCAGGAGGCGAAGCCGCGGTGCACGCACGACAGGATCGGGTCGAGCACGACCCGGTCCCCTTCGCTGAACCGCCCTGCGCCCTGCGTCACGACGCCGACCACTTCGTGGCCGGGGACGGCTCGAGCGTCGGCATAGAAGGCGGACATGACGAACGAGTTCTTGGCGTGGGCAAGTCCCACGTCGCTGCCGCAAATGCCGCTGAGTTCCGGGGCGATCCGCAGCCACCCCGGCATGGTCGGCAGTTCGGGCTCGGGGATATCGGTCAAGCGCATCAGTCCGCCCGGGCCCCAGCCGGCGTTGTCACGGACCTTGCCGGCCGCCGCGGTCCACACATAGCGGCGGGTGGACAGGTCGGCCAGGACCGCTCTCATCGCGCGCCCACCAGCGGCAAGCGGTTGGCCAGTGGGACGCGGGCCAGCGGCCCGCCGGGCTGGCGGGCCTGCTTCATCGTGCGGATGTAGCGCCAGTAGTCCACCTGCATCGTGTGCCGCTGGGAGCGCACATAACGCTGCGCCATCGCCGCCTGGTCATCGGCGATCCAGCGCCGCATCACTTGCTGGTCAGGCATCGGCAGTTCCCCCGCGATGATGTCGGCGACCCACAGCGCCTGGTACTCGGTGAGCGGGATACCGGACCCGACGGTCTGGATGAAACCCATGAACCACAAGCCGGGCCGGTCAGGGGCCACGATGCGCAGGTGGAGCGGCATCCGGTTGTCCTGCGGGTCGAACACCTCAGGATCGAGGAACGGCATGGTGATGTTGTAGCCGGTGGCGTAAACGACGAGATCCACCTCGTCGGAGGTCCCATCGACAAACCGAACGGTGGTTGCGTCGAAGGCTGCCACGTCGCCTCGGATGGCGATATCGCCGTGGCCCACGCGGTCGTACAGTTCGGCGGACACCGTCGGATGGGCACCGAGTAGCCGGTGGTCGGGCGCGGGCAGACCCCGGTCCTGTGGCCGGCCGGTCGACAGGCGCACGATCGTCTCGTACGCGAGCCGTTCCACCGCGAACGGGACGTAGGCCATCAACGGTGAGGACAGTTGATCCACGGGCTTGCCCAGGGCGTACTTGGGGATCACGTGAACGCCGTGGCGGGTCGACAACAGCACCGAGGACGCCGAGCGGCTGGCATCACACGCGATGTCCATGCCGGAGTTGCCGACCCCGATCACCAGCACACGTTTGCCGGCGAACACGTCGGCGTCGCGGTAATCATGGGCATGGAAGGACTCCCCCGTGAACTCGCCGTCGAAGTGCGGGATCTTGGGGCTGCTGTGATGCCCGTTCGCGATGAGCACATGTTGGTAACTGCGGGTGCGCCCGTCGTTGGTCGTGACCCGCCAGCCGTTCTCTCCGAGACCGTCGATCGGCACGACCCGCTCGACGGCGGTGTTGAACGTGATGCGCTCGCGAAGGCCGAAATGGTCCGCGAAGTCCTCGAAGTACTGCGCCACCTGATGGTAGGGCGGATAGTCGGCCCAGTCCTGGGGCATCGGGTAGCTGGGATATTCGGTACGCGGCCGTGAGGAGTTGAGGTGCAGACTGCGGTACGCCGCGGCTCCACCGTTGTCGTTGTCGATCTGCCACAGCCCCCCGACGTACGACCCTTTCTCGAACCAGTCGAAATCGATGCCCTGGTCGGCGAGCGCCTTGCCAGAGGCGAGTCCAGCCGCCCCCGCGCCGATCAAACATGCCTGTGCGTCAAATCCCATGTGGTGAACGGTATCTGCCGAGCGCCGGGCTGCACGCCAGAATCGGTGCAACCCGCGTGTGCATCCTGCTTCACCACACCTGCTTGCCGGTTCCCCTGGCAGACTGACCTGGGTGAGAACCGAAGTGACTGACTCGTTGGACCTGAGTGCACAGGCGGGCGTGCTGCTGGGCGCCTTCATGACCGGACGCAGTTTTGAACCGAACCTGCTCTCACGGGGCACTCGTGACCAGGCCATCCTGTCGGGGGTCGCCGCGGCGACCGGTTACGGCTGGGGCACCTCGGGCCATTCGCTGCTGCGGGCAGTCGCCCGGCGGATCGGCAAAGAGGGCCTGGGGGCAAGTGTGGCCGTCGATGCGCTGACACTCGCGGCCAGCGCCGCGCTGGTCAGTCAACTGCGACCTCAGGAACATGAACGCCCGGGCCGGGCACTGGCTCGCTTCGCCGCGACCGCCAAAGGCGCGGCTGCAGCAGCCGGGCTCGTGGCTGCAGGAGCCCGCTGGATCCCCGGACACCGTTCGGTGGCGACAGCCGGCACCGCACTGGCCCTGGCCGGCGCGGGATATGCAAGTATCCGCCACGGGCAGGCAGGCGCACTCGACAGCACCGATGGCCGGGCCCATGAGGACGTGGTGCGCGCCGTCTCCGCCCCGAAGGCCATCGCTGCTTCGACGGTAACCACGGGCCTCTTGCTCGCCGCGGGGCACGGTGAGGCCAAGCTGAGCGCGACCTCTGCACGGCTGGCCGCTGCGGTGCTCGGTGGCGATGCCGCCGACCACCGCACCCTGGGACGCTTGGCGAGTTTCGCCTTGTTGGCCGGGGCCGGCTGGGGCGCAGTCACCCTGGTCAACCGCAAGCTCGCCGTGTCAGGTAATGCCCCCGACGATGCCAACACCTCAGCACCTGACATCGCTGAGGTGACCGGTGGGCCGGGATCGGTGATCGGGTGGGACAAGCAGACGCGGGAGTCGGCGCGCTGGCTCAGCGAGGTGTTGCGTCCCGAACAGATCACAGCGGTCATGCAGGAGCCTGCACAACAGCCCATCCGGGTCTACGCGTCCCTCCCGGCCGCGAGCAGCGACGAGCATCGCGCGGCACTGCTGCTCGCGGAGATCGACCGGACCCGGGCCCTCGAGCGCTCCGTCTTCGCCCTGTTCTCCCCCACCGGCTCCGGCTACGTCAACTACGTGGCCAACGAGACCCTCGAATTCCTGACCCGGGGCGACTGCGCCTCGGCCTGCATCCAGTACTCGGTGTTGCCATCGGCGCTGTCGTTGAACAAGGTCCACATGGGCACCGAGCAGACGCGCATGGTCGTCAACGGCATCGTGGAGCGCATGCTGGCCATGGAGCCCGCCCGGCGACCGAAGTTCGTGCTGTTCGGAGAGAGCCTGGGCAGCCAAGTCAGTCAAGAGATGTTCCGGGGTACGGGCACCACCGGGCCAGCAGGGATCGGGCTGGATGCGGCCGTGTGGATCGGGACTCCCTTCGCAACGAAGTGGCGTGACCAACTGTGGGGCACCCGCACGGTGTCCGAAGCGCCATCCCCCGGACCGGGCGCAACATTTCTGTCCCGGGCAGTGCGGGACTGGCGAGGCCTGAGCGCCGAGCAGCGCTCCGAGGTCCGTTACCTGTTCCTGCAGAACGGCGACGACCCGATCCCGAAGTTCGGCCCGCCGCTGCTCTGGCGCCAACCCGCATGGCTTGGTCCGGACGCGTCGCGCCCGCCGGGAGCGCCACGCGGCACCGTATGGCAGCCCGTCGTGACGTTCTTCGCCACTTTCCTCGACATGCAGAATGCGTTGTCGCCAACGCCGGGCGTCTTCGACGAAGGCGGCCATGACTACCGCCGGGAGACCCCAGAAGCCGTGCGGACCGTGTTCGGCCTGCAGTGCTCTGACGAACAGATGGTGCGCGTGCAGGCGGCGTTGCGGGAGCGGGAACTGCACTTCGAGGTCAGCCGGGACTGGAATGCCACCCTGGCGGCTCCAGCCGACAAGCGTGCCGAGGCGCAGAAGAAACTTCAGGAGCGCGTCGGTACCTGGGTCGGCCACGATGTCGACCAGGCGGAGATCGAGAAACTGGCTGACTGACCCGGTCACGGCCGAATCGGCGTAGCGCAAGCGGGCTGGTTCAGCCCCTGGTCGTATCGCTGCGGATCGGCAGTGGCGCGCGCATCTCCGCCACGGACTCCTCCACATGTGTCGTCCAGTTGAGTCCGCTGGATTCCAGCAGGCGCAGCATTCCTTTGTTCTCAGCCAGCACGCTGGCCACGACCGCCGAGAAGCCGAACCGCATCGCGAAGTAGATGAGCACCTGCAGCAACTTGCGGCCCACGCCCCGACCTTGAAAGTCGTCCTCGACGATCAGGGCGATCTCCGCAGCCCCTGACCCCTCGGGCGGATCAGGGAAGACGTTGCCCAGCCCGACGATCGCGCCATCCTCACTCATCACGACCAAGGTGGCCCCGCGGTGCCCGCCGGAAAGCCGCTGCAGGCGCACTCCCCGCCAGTCGGCCAAGGAGAAGTAGCGCTGGTAGCGGCTGCGCTCCGAACAGCGATCGTGCATCGCAGCCACGGCGTCCGAATCCTCCGGGCGCGCCAGTCTGATCCAGACGTGGCCCCCCTTGATCGGCTCCACCCAGGTCGCAGCATCCTCGCTGCCCAGGGCGGAGGCGATGGCCGCCGACAGCCGCAAGAAGGCCGATGCGCGGGTGCGTTCCGCGGCGGCGAACGGGGCCCAACTGCGCTGCAGAACGACATGCTGGTCGGGGGTCCACTGCAGACGCATGACGTCGGGGCCGTCGTCCTCACCTTCGGTGGCGTCGGTGACCTCGACCTCGTCTGCCTCCACCAACCGCTTGGCCGCCAGCGGGGCGAGTTCGGGCCGGGCCACCACGGCGGTGGCGCCATCGAGCACTCTGGTCGGCAGATCCACGGAGTCATCGAGCGACCCAGGACCGACGTAGACGTTCCTGCCCACGGACTGCGCCGCGGCCCGCAGCACGTCCGGCCCGACAGCTTCCGGCGCGAACAAGGCGATATCGATGGTGCGGTAGTTGTCCTGCTGGCCGATGACCGACACTCCGACGCTGTACGTGTGTAAAGCGCCCATCGCCCGGATCAGGCGAGACAGGGTGCCCGGCTGGTCCGGGACGTCCGCCCGAACCCGCCACGGTTTGCCCGCTTCGTACGAGGGGATGAGGGTCAAATCCTGCGGCAGCATGGCTGCTCCGATCCGGGCGATCGTGGCGTTCCACTGCTTCAGCGACGGTTTGTCCTCAACGACTGGATCCAGCATCGACAGCCCCAACCCCATGGCCATCACCAAGTGCGCCAGAGCGGAGTCCGACACCTCTACATCGATGCCGCCCAGGGCGCGCATCTGCGCCACGAGCGCCATCGCATTCTTGCGGCGCTGCTGCACACGTTCGATCTCGATGGTGCGGACCTGCTCGTCGACATGGGCGCGGGTCAGCGCCTCCAGTTCCAGGATGTCCCAACTCGCCGCGGGATGTTCGTACACCTCCTGCGAGACGGCGAGCATGACTGCCAGCGGCGGCATCATTTCGGGCCGCTCCACTGCTAGTCGGACACGCTCGGCGGCGGAGGATCGGGTCCGCGTCGTGATGACTTCCTCGAACAATTCCGTCCGGCCGCCCGTCAAGCGGCGAACGGTCTGACTGGAGACGCCCGCCGCCTTGGCGACCATGGTGACCTTGGTGCCGGCGAAACCGTACTTCGCGAACAGTTCTGCCGCGGCATCCACGATCTTCGCGCGCACCGCCTCGTCGGAAGCCGTCATCACAAGCCCCCTGCACTTCGTCGCTGGGGCATGATCCTCCCGAGGATAGGCCTGCTGCTCCGAGCCTGTCATGAGCGAGAAACGGCAGTCAAACGCTCGTGATCAAGTTCACACGGTTGTCAGCCGCACTGGGACAAGCACCGCTCGAAGGCCGGATTCGGGCGAATGTGCGGCAAAACGTCTGCAAGGTCCTGGAAGGCCGTCATGGCATTGAACCCGTCGCGGGTGGCCGCATACAGCGCGGCGATGAATGGTGTGCGGGATGCCGCATCGTCGCAGTGGACGAATACTGTGCGTCCTTGATCGCGAAACCGGGCGATCATGTCCACTGCGTCACGCGCGACCAACTCCAGGTTGGGGTTGTCGGCGGCAACAGGCGAGTCCCGCAGCCACACACTGACGTGACCTTCGTCAGCGACCCAGGCGGGCAGCAGACGCCCATCACTGCCGAGGCGACACAGCGAGACGACGGCATCGACCTCCGGTGGGAGCTGCTGCAGACCCGCCACGTCGCCGAGCAGCACCGCAGCATCTGCGGGCAAGGGGACCACAACGCCAGGCCCCGACCCCACACCGGCGGGCCACGGCTGCGACGACAGCGCATTGAAGACATCGCGCTGCAGGTCGCCGTCGCGATACCCGGGCCAGCCGAAGACCCGCCGGCGCCACTCGAGCGGGAGGGCCGAGACGCCCCACCGCGCCCCCAGCAGGCCACCGGCCACCGCGGCCACCGTGGCCGTGTCGCCACCAGCCGCCACTGTCATACGCAGTGCCGCCTCCACATGTTCGGGACCCGGAACCTCACAGTGGGTGATCGCCGACCACGCGGTCTGAACCACCTGGCTCACCCACCCGTTGCGAACTGCGAAGTCCTCGGGCATCCCCACTTCGGCCTGTGTGATCACGCGGGCCCATAGTGACTGGCGTTCAACGGGGATCCAAGGCAGCCCGACCACGAGGTCGAACTCACCGTGCAGGATCGCGTGGCGCTGTGCCTGGTTCCAGAGCACGCATGCATCCCCGGCTTCGGGATGGGCATGGGTGAGTTCGCTGTAGAGCCGCGATGCGCGGGCCAACTCGTCGGGGTCGTGCAGGTAACCGAGAACGACCGGAGTGGTACGCATCAGGGACGCATTGCCCGGTGAACCCGCCGGTGCTTGTGCATAGCGGGCCAACGCCGCCTGGAGTACCGAGGCGGCTCCCCGGTCCGGGTCATAGTCGTCGAGTACTGCCGCGATGACTGGTGCGACGTCGGCCGTCGTGGCCCGCCATTGCACCCACCCCGCGACGACCTCGTTCTGCGCCTCGGCGCTGGTCAGGTCACCGCCAGCCGCCAGCACCCGCAGGATGGGGATGGCCATGGCCGTGTCGTCGACCCATTCACCAGCGGCGTACGATCCCAGGCCGCCGCCGCGCAGGTGCACGTCGTCGGGTCGCGGTCGGGGCTCGAAGGCGTATCCGGCGCCGAGGGCGTTGCCCACAGCCATGCCGACGACCGCACCTGTCGCGCGGTCGAACTGCGCCATGCTCAGCGCGTTGTCCCTCTTCATTCGCCCCCGCCTCGTTGTCCGCTCCCCCATCATGACAAGAGCATCCGCAACGCGCAGAGTGGACCCGCCACGCTCACCCGCTGGGGACGTATGAACCCAACACGGTCCTCAGGATCGCCACCACCCGCTCGATGTGCGCGTCGTATCCGCCGGCCACACTGGCCCAGACAAGTGCCAGATTGGTCGCGTTGAGGACGTCGACCACCTCGTCGGGGATCTCGGCGTCGGGCAGGTCGCGATCCAGTTGCTCCCGCAGACAGTCGCGGGTGTTGCGCGAGAACACACCGTCGGGATTCATGAACACGTGCAGAGCCAGGTGGGGCTCACGATCGGCAAGGCTGCGTAAGGGCTCGTACTCGGTGGTCGCTTTCAGGTAGACCTTCACCGCCGAGACTGTGCGGTCCAGACCCTTCCCGCGGACGCGACGCTGCACCGACTTCGCAAGTTTGATGGTGGTCTCGTCGATCACACGGTCCATGAGGGCCTCGCGGTCACCCACCCAGCGGTACAGGGTGGAACGGCCGACACCGAGACGGTCGGCGATCTGAGCCATGTCGACGCGTTGACCAGCCTCAAAGGTGGCGATGGCGACATTGATGGCGTCTTGGGCAGTGGGTTTGGGAAACTCCGCGTTCCCCCGAACTGGAGCGGGACACATACGCTGATTGTATCAGCGGAATCTCGATAAGATCAATTAATGGCATCGGGTTCGGCGCGCGCCAGTCCAACTATTCCGGACCATTCGTTGGCGATCTCCCGCTCGGACAGCCACTTGTAGTACCTGGTCGGCACCCGGACCTCGCGGCGTGGGGAAGCAGCAGCGCAGCTCTCATCACACCCCAACTCCTCCAGGAACAGGAAACGTCGGTCGAGCCAATGACCCGCAGCGACGATCGCCCGGGACACACTGCCCCCGCCGTACATGCGGCAGCGGTCTCCCGGGGCGGCATCCGGAATCAGCGGACAGCAGCGGTAGGTGAGTTCTCGCGTGCGGGCCGTGAACGTCCGCACGATCTGCCCGGTGGCCACCTCCAGAACCTGCATGCCTTGCTCGGACCACACCAGCGCGAACCGGGCCTGAGCGCCCGCAGCCATCCGGCGAGCGTCGTCGCCGTCGCGCAGGACAATCATGCGGTCGATCCATTGTCGATCTGCGGCCAATGCCACAGCGGGCAGGAAGTCGAGGTCCAGACTGTCCGGCCACGCCTGGTACTCGCGCACGGACGTACTGACGAGCAGCACCGGATGGGCGAATGGGAATGACGGGTCGATGCCCGCAGCCGCAGCCACACAGACCAGGCGGTTACCAGCCTGCAGCCGGATCTGCTGACCGATGAACCCGTTCACCACCTCCTCCGCCGTTCTTGCGACGACTGCCGGGTGGGCGTCCGTGGTCGACAAAGCCCCGAACTCCGGGGGTCGCGCAATCGCACGCGGTTGTTGGGGCACCTGCAGGTACTCAACGCGTCGCAGCTGCAGTGGATTGCGCATGGTGCCATGTTCCCCGGATAGCCGCAACGAAACGCGTTACCGTGACCCCATGCTGCTCCTCGCCGCGCTGGCCGTTGTACCGCCCACCCCAGACTGGATGGGGACGCTCTACGATCAGCGTCCCCAGACTCGCCTGAGCCAGCTGGTGGTGCCGGGGACGCACGACTCCGGCGCGTTCGCCATCGACACGGTGGCACCGTGCAAAGTGACGCCGATCGCTGGTCTGAATCCCATTCAGGCGGCCGCCGCGAAGAGCAACCCCTGCGCCGCGGGACGCCTGGCCAAAGCCCAGAGCAGGAATTTCACGGGACAACTCAACGGCGGCATCCGCTACCTCGACATGCGCCTAGGTGTGCCAGCACCCAAGGTGATCACAGCCAAGGCGATCCCGAAGAAGATGAGTGCCAGCGCGGCGGCCAAGGTCCCGATCGTGTTGCAGCACTCATTCACATCGGTGCGCTTCACCAAGGCGCTACAACAGATCGTCGGCTTTGCCAACGCTCATCCCCGCGAGCAGATCATCCTGGATTTCCAGCACATCGACCTCACGAACAAGCAGAAGAAGGTCGACGCGTACTACACGAAGGCCATCGACAAGGTCCTGCGCACCTACTCGGTGGGGGGCAACACCGTGTGCTCGCGCGCGTGGACCCGGACGGCCTTCCCAGACCCGTCGACCACAACGCTGGGACAGGCCTGGGAGGCGGGCCGCAACATCGTGGTCCTCCATGCCGCTGGGCAACTGCCCCAGCGGGATTGTTACCACCCCCGCGAGGCAGTGCTCTACTCACCGTGGCCCAATACCGAGGACCCCACGACCTCCGACACCGCGAATCTGGGTTACCTGCAGTCCCGGCAGGCAGGGCTGAGCGGGCAGTCTTCCTGCAGCGTGAGCGGCGGGAACCAATGCGGGCTGTTCGTGAATCAACTGCAACTGTCGTTCACGTTCACGTCGCAGGCGCAGTGCCTCACCGGAACGCGCAGCCAGAACTGTTCCCTTGCCGACCTTGCCCGCCTGCGCAACCCGTCGGTCGTTCCTGCCATGTCGGCCTGGCAGGCGCAGGGGCTGCCGATCAACCTGTCGATTGTGGATTTCTTCGAGATCAACGACACGGCCAGGGGCCTGATCGCCCTCAACCCCTAGAAGCGGCCGGTCCTCGATCCACCCCCGTGGGTCCGAGAACCGGCCTATGGATCACGATGCCCTGGGGGTACGACAACTACTCCCGCCGCGAATGGGCACAAGGTGCGATTCTCCACGGCGTGTCGCGACAACAGCTGCCGAATTACTCACGCAGGTCCCCGCGACGTATCACATGTACGATACATATATGTCCCCAATCCTCGTCACCGGCGCAAACGGCAACATCGGCAGCATCGTGAGCGCCAATCTGCGCGCGGCGGGTGTCGAGGTCCGTACCGCCGACCTAGACACCCCGTTCGACTTCACCGACCGTCAAACGTGGGGGGTCTTCGAAGGCATCGAGACCATGTTCCTCGTCCGGCCACCCGCATTGAGCAACATCAGCCGCGACCTGATCCCTAGCCTGGACGCAGCCCGCCGGGCTGGCGTTCACCACGTGGTCCTGCTCTCCCTGCAAGGCGCTGAGCACAACAAGGTGGTCCCGCACGCCAAGATCGAAGCGTGGCTGCGCGAATCTGGTCTCACGTGGACGTTCGTGCGTCCTTCGTTTTTCATGGAGAACCTTTCGACCACGCACGCCAGCGATATCCGGGATCGCGACAGCATCATCGTCCCGGCAGGTAACGGCCGGACCGCCTTCGTCGCTGCCCACGACGTTGCTGCGGTAGCAACCGCTGCGCTCATGAACCCCGCCGAGCACGCCTTCGCGGCATGGACTCCCACCGGACCCGACGCCCTGACCTACACACAGGTGGCCGAGATCCTCACAACGACCCTCGGTCGCCCCATCCGCTACCCGAAACCTGGCGTCGTGCGCTATTTCGTGCACGCCACGCGTACTCTCGGCCTGCCCATGCCGATGGCGGCGGTCACCTGCGCGATCTACACGGTGGCCCGCCTAGGAAAGGCCGACGGCCTCACCGATGATGTCCAGAAGGTCACCGGCAGGGCACCTGTGGACTTCACGGAGTGGGCACACGACCACGCGGACGTGTGGCAATGAACGACCTCGAGCGCATCGATGCTTCGTTGATCGCCCTGCGGCGTCTGTGGACCACCCCGCCTCGCATCGACGACCCGGCATTCGGCAGCGTCGAGATGTCCACCATCTGGGTTGCTGACAGCCTGCGCCGCACTCCCGATCAGACTGTGGCCGATCTCGCCGGCCATATAGGCGTGGCACATTCGACAGCCAGTCGGCTGATCGGTCGCGCCGAACGGGTCGGCGCCGTGTCACGACAACCGGACCCACAGGATCAACGCCGGGTGACGGTGCGCCTCACGCCGGCGGGCCAGATGCTGGCCCAGACGGCTCTGCACCACCGGCTGGCCATCGTCAGCGGTGCCACCCACGATTTCACGGTGCAGGAGCGAGCCACATTCGCGGACCTGCTCACCCGATTCACCCACCGAAAGGATCCACAATGAAGGTTGCTGTCCTTGGCGCGACCGGGCGCACTGGCCGCCCCTTGGTCACCGAACTGCGCCGTCGCGGGCATGACGTCAGGGCACTCGTCCGCGACCCCGCCGCGTTCTCAGTCGCCGGCGTCGACGTCGTGGCAGGTTCGGTGACGGATCAGGTGGCCATGACCGACCTCCGCACAGCTGCTGGTCAACCTGCTGCCCTCCGGCGGCCGATTCATCGGCATCAGCGGCGCGGGGATCGACGTGCCCGGCGATCAGAAGGGCACCCGCGACAAGGTCATCTCATTCCTCATCCAGAGACTCGGGGGGTCCGTGGTGCAGGACAAGCCTCGCGAGTACGAGGTGTTTGCCGCCTCGCAGCTTGACTGGACCCTTGCCCGCCCGCCGCGCCTGATGGACGGAGACGGCACGGGCTCGTATTACAGCAACGCGCACAAACCCGGCAGGTCGAGCTCGATCAAGCGGGCGGACCTTGCACTGTTCCTCTGCGACTGCCTGGATGAAGGTCTCTACTCCCGCCAAGCGCCCTTCGTCTCGACTAGTTAGCGCAGCAGCCTCCCCCGCAGCAGCCTCCGGCGCCGCTACCTGCGGTGGGGGCCGCGACCCCCACGGCGCCCAGCGTGGTCAACAACCGGATGGTGTCATCGTGTCCTGCCGGGCACGTCGCGGGATCCGCTGACGCGGACATCGGCCGGTTCTGCGTGAAGGTGACCCCGCACGCACGGCAGCGGAATTCGTAGGCAGGCACGGCGCCAGACTACCTCTGGCCAGGCTCACCGGGCCATGGCCGGCGGCGTGATGAACACCCGGCGAACAACACATGTCACTGTTCTGCGGCCGTTGCTTGCCATGGCCGCCCACTTGTTCAATGAACACATGATCTCGGCTACGCCTTTTCTGTGGCTGCAGCACCCTGTGGACGACGCTGCCTACTTCTACGCAGAACTCTTCGACGGTGAGGTCCTGGCTGAGGACTACACCAGGGAGTCCCAGGCGGCAACCATCCGGGTCGCCGGCCAGACGATCCATCTGTGCAACGCCGGACCGCGCAAGGAACTCACCGACGCCTTCTCACTCAAGGTGAGCTGCTCCACGCAAGATGATCTCGACCGCATCTGGGCCGGCCTGTTGCGGGGCGGTACCCCGACGGCTGCGGGTTGGATCGACGACCGGTTCGGGGTCACCTGGCAGGTCGTGCCCGCCCACCTTCATGAGTGGCTGCGCGACCCCCAACGCGGGACACACGTGACCGAGATCATGCACCGCATGGTCAAACTGGACTTTGCGCCACTGGAAGCCGCCTTACGCGGCGATTGACTCCCTGGCCTCTTCACCAGGCTTGACGTCCATGCGATGCACCCGCCAGGCCAGCACGATGGAGCCCACCGCGACCATCGCCACGATCACACCACCGAGAGCACCGGGCATACCCATCAATTTGAAGATCACGGCAAGGTTGCTGATGATCACCATCCCGCCGACCAGCGTACCCAGGGAGTGCACGGGTGCCCGCCCTGCGAAGCGAGCGGCGAACGGCGCCACGAGCATGCCGCCGATGATCAGACCTGCGACCGCACCCCACGGCACCTGTGACTCTTTGGCTCCGACGATGAAGCCCATCGAGGCAGCCACGGCGACCGCGAACTCAGCCGCGTTGACGGTGCCCACGACCTTCTTCGGCTCATGTTTGGTGACCGTCATCATGGAGGGCGTCGCCACAGGCCCCCACCCGCCGCCACCGGTCGCATCGACGAAACCTCCGAAGAGGCCGATCGGCCACAGGTTGCGGGTACGCACCTTCATCCGTGGGATGAGCGTCTTGCCGAACGCGAAGCGCAGGATGATGGAGATGCCCAGCACGAGCAGGATGCCCGCCATCCAGATACGGGCGCCGTCAAGGCTGACGTTGGTCAGGATGACAGCTCCCGTGAAGGCCCCGACGGTGCCGGGCACGGCAAGGGCGAGCAGTACCCGCCACTCGACGTTGCCTTCCCGCCAGTGAGCCAGGCCGGAGACGAACGTGGTCCCCATCTTCGCAGCGTGCGTCCCTGCGGACGCGGCAACCGCGGAGTAGCCGAGCAGCGTGAGCAAGGTGGCCGACGTGACGCCGAACCCCATACCCAGCGAGCCGTCGACGAACTGTGCCATACCGCCCACCAGGGCGAAAATGATGATCATCGGCATGTTCGGGTTTCACTTCCGGAGAGGACAACAGGAGAATAGTGGACTTACTGAATCCACATTACCCCCATAAGCCGGGGATTTGAACGTGATCTGCCTCGCATCGCGATCCTGTGTCGCGTCAAGCCGACGTTAAGGCGGCCCCGCACAGACTTGACGCAGCGGCGCATCGATCCTTGCCCCCCACCCCCGGCACTGTGGATACATGAGCAATCCGAGAATCATCGCGACCACCGCCAGCGCGGCCCTTATCGCTGCGGTGGGTGCCGGGGCCGCCGTATACGCCGTTGAGATCGCCACGTCGACCAACGACACTTCGGCTGTCAGCGGCACCGAGGCGCAGCAGGCACCGGCGCTACAACAGGGTCAGGACGACAGCACGACGGTGTACCGCGCCCCGTCCGATGACGACGACGAGGCGGACGATGACGACTCCGGCCAGCAGATCAACCCAGCACCCGCGGACACCCAGTGGCAGCAGAACAGCACCACCCCCAAGGGTCCGGCCAACACCTCGAAGTCGTCATGATCAGCGTCAGCCTCCAGACCTGGAAGACCGACCTGGTCCTCAGTGCGCGCGCCCCGGCGACCCCGCGGATGGAAACGGTCCTGCGCCAACTTCTCACCGATGAGGTACAGCGCCTCGATGCCCTCGCCAGCAGATTCCGCCCGGACTCCGAGTTGTCGACAGTCAACTCCCGGGCGGGACACTGGGTCGAGGTCTCCTGGGGCTTCGTGGCCGTACTCAGTGCCTGCCTGAGCGCCGCCGAGCGAACCGGCGGTCTGGTGGACCCGACGTTGGGCACCGCCATCAAGGCGGCGGGCTACGACGAGTGGGCCGATCAGCCGACCTTGACTGCAGCCAGCGCGCAGCGCGGCCACTGGCGGGGGGTAGGCATCCGGCCAGGGCGTCACGAGGCACAGGTGGTCATCCCGGCCGGCACCGCGCTGGACCTGGGATCGGTGGCAAAGGCATGGCTGGCCGACCGGTTGGCCCACGCCGTGGCTCGCAGCGGATATGAGGTGTGCGCGAACATGGGCGGCGACATCCGCGTCATTGCGCAGGCACCGTGGACCGTCTGGGCCGACCCCGAGCTTCCCGGAGTACCCGCAGCTGCGATCACCCTCACCGATGCCGGCCTGGCGACCAGCGGGACTGGCCGCCGGCGCTGGAGCACGGGCCATCACATCATCGACGCCCGTACCGGCCGGCCCGCCGCGACGCCGTGGCACACGGTGAGCGTCGTCGCGGCGAGCGCCGCTGAGGCCAACACAGCAGCCACCGCAGGCGTGATCCTCGGCGGCGAAGGACCCGGGTGGATGACGGCGAAGGGCCTCGACGCCCGGTTCAGCTCCCCCACCGACACCATCACCACTCACCGCTGGCCACAGGAGGTCGCCGCATGACCTGGGAACTCATTCGCATCACCGGCCTGATGGCGTTGGCGCTACTGACCGTCTCGACAGCATTGGGCATCCTCGGACCCACGATCCGCCGCCCGACCGGGCGCCTGACGTCGGTGAGCGTGCATCTGACGGCCGGCGTCGGTGGGATCGCCTTGGTCATCGCCCACGTGTTCCTGGCCGTGATCGACAGTTGGGTGGCTGTTCCGTGGAGTGCAGCCATCATTCCTGGCACCTCCGCTTGGGAACCGCTCTGGGTCGCCGTCGGCACCCTCGCATTCGACCTGATGATCGTGCTCGCTGCGACCTCCGCCGTGCGTACACATGCTCCCGGCGTGTGGTGGCGGGCCCACATCCTGGCCTATCCCGTATACGCCCTGGTATGGCTCCACACCCTGACCATCGGCACGGACCGCGGCACCCCGCTGATGATCGGCCTGGCAGCGCTGAGCGCCGCAATGGTCACGGCCGCCGTGGTGCTGCGCCTCATGGCACCTCGCGGACCCGTCGGCACCCGACCTCGCCCCGAACTGGAGGAGACCCTCGTATGACCATCGATCTGCACCCCTCAGCGACAGCACTGCTGCCCGGCATTCCCGTGGCCGGCCTGGCTGCCGCACCGCCCCCGCATCGACTCCTGGCCGCCGGCACGTTGCTCCTGGCCCACTGCGTCCCAGGACGCACGGTGCGCCTCAGCGAGCACCAACACATGTGGGGCGTGCTCGGTCGCCCGACTGCCACCGACCTCATCACCGCCGCCGAGCGTATGCGCCTGCTGGGCGCTGGTGGCGCCGGTTTTCCCACCGCCACCAAACTGCGGGCCATGAGCGGGACGAAGCAAGGTCCGGTCGTGGTCAACGGATCCGAGGGGGAATCGGCCAGCGGCAAGGACACAGTGTTGCTCACGCACGTTCCCCACTTGGTCCTCGACGGAGCCGTGGCCACCGCCCGGGCACTGGGCAGCCGAGCGATCATCGTACGGATCCCGGCGGCCCGCCGCCATGTGCTGTCGATCGTTCAGGCGGCGATCGCCGAGCGCGATGAGCCGGGACTGAAGATCACCGTCAGCCCCGGGGCGGACACGTTCATCGCTGGTGAAGCATCCGCAGTCGTCTCCAGCCTGCAGGGCGGACCAGCCCTGCCGATTCCGGCCGGCAAGCCTCCGACACTGCGTAAGGCAGCAGTCATGCTGAGCAACGTCGAGACCTTCGCCCGCCTCGCCCTGGCCGCCCGCGGACTCACAGCCGGCAGCAGCCTGCTGACGGTCTCCGGTGCGGTGGCGAACCCCGGCGTGCTGGAAGTGCCACCGAGCACCACGATCGGTGCCGTCCTGCGCAGTGCCGGCGCCGACGAGCGCCTGGGCGCCCTGATCACCGGCGGCTGGCACGGCTCCTGGTTGCCCGCCACCGACGACATCCTGTCCCTGAGCGCGAACCGGGATTCTCTGCGCGCCGTCGGCGCCCACTTCGGGGCAGGCGCGTTGATCGCTCTGCCCACCGATCCCTGCCCTGTGGACGTGCTGCTGGCCGTGACCGACTACCTGCTCGCGGAAGGGGCCGGACAGTGTGGCCCGTGTGTACTGGGAATGGCGGCCGCCCGCCGCGATCTACTGCACTCCGAACCGGTCCGGGATCGAGTGGCCCGCCGTGGCCTGTGCGCCCACCCGACGGCAACCATCGCCGCTCTGCAATCGGGACAGCGCCTGCTCGCCGCAGAACTCGCCGTCCACGCCGAGGGCCGCTTCGAGGTGACCCGATGAGCACGGTGAACATCGACTGGCGCCGCTGTCGTGGCCACGGAGTGTGTTCAGCAGCACTGCGCGAGCTGATCACGCTGGACGAGTGGGGTTACCCGGTCGTGGCCGATCCTGAGGTCCCGGAAGCACTGCACAACGCCGCCCGCATGGCATCAGCCACATGTCCGGCAGCTGCTCTGCGGCTGCGCTGAGCCGTCAGCGTGCGGTGACCTCGGGCGGCATGTGCCCGGTGGTCAAGTGCTGCAGGGTCACAGCCTCGAGGATGGATCGTTCGGCTTGCCGCACGGCCAGCCACACGTCCTCGAGTCCGGCGGCGGCCCCCGCGTACTCGAGGTCGTCGGGCCGTTCCCCCATCACCACCGTCAGGGGGCCATCCACTGCCCGGATGATGTCAGCCAGCGTCACCTGATCGGGTGGGCGTGCGAGTCGGTACCCGCCCACCCGGCCGCGCCGAGTCGCGACGATGCCCGCCCGCCGCAGGTCGGACATCGCCGAACGGACGTAGTCCGCCGGCAGGTCCTGGCGCTCCGCGATCACATCCAGCGGGAGGTAGCCGTCATTGCCCACCAACTCGGCTACGGCCCGGATGGCGAAGACGATCCGGCCGGTGAGCCTCACGCCGAGTCCGGCACGGTGATGTTGACCAGCCAACCGTTCGACCCGGGCAACACCTCGACGGTGACCGGCAGCGGGTCGCGGGCCGGGACGGGAGTCTGGGAGTACCAAGCTATGAATGGCAGGTCCTGCGCGGAGGTGCCAGCGACCGCGTCGTTGTCGACGAAGGAGAAGTACCCCTCGTCGGTCAGATCTGGCAGATACACACCCGCGCGGATGAACGCCGGCGGGCTGTCGTCACCGACGTACTTCGTGTCCAGCGCGGGCACGTCGCGGGTGTACGGCGCACCGGGAGCCGCCGGGCCCAGCCACTGACTGGCCCATTCCGCACTCTCGCCCATCTGTTGGTCGAAGACGCTGACCTGCTGCGGCGACGACACGACCACGGCCACCGAGTTGGAGAAGGACTTGCTGCCGCAACCGGACAACAGTCCGAGCGCACACATGATCACGACCAGGCCCCGCAGCACGCCCCCCAGGCTAGCCGGTCACCGCGGCCCCCGGCCGATCTGACACCGCCAGCAAGCGTCTGGAGCCGATGTGTCCCTAGACTTCCGCAACGTGGATAGCCTCGCGATCACCATCATGACCGGGCTCGTCCTGGGGTATGCGCTGCTGGCCCGGCGGCTGACCATCGTCAACGTCACCGCGCCCATGCTCAGCATCCTGGCTGGCGCGGTGGTGTTCTCCCGGACCGAGTTCGACATCGACACCGGCTCAGTGCACCTGGTTGCCGAAGTGACGCTGGTCCTCATCCTGTTCCACGATGCCTCGACCGTGAAACTGGCCAGACTGCGGCAGGACCCGGGGATCGCCGTCCGGCTGCTGCTCATCGGTTTTCCGATCGCGCTTCTCATGACCTACTTCGTGACCCGATCAGTATTCCCCACCCTCGGCGTGGCCGGCGCTTGGCTGCTGGCGGCGGCCATCACCCCCACCGACGCAGGGCTGGGCGCTCCCACCGTGGCGAACCCCGTCGTGCCGATGCGGGTGCGGCGCGCACTGAACGTGGAGAGCGGCCTCAACGACGGCCTGGCGACGCCCATCGTGCTGCTGGCACTGGCCGCGCTGTCTGCCCAAGAGGACGCCCCCGGCGTTCTGAAGATCGGCCTCGTGCCCATTCTGCTGGCCGTCGCCATTGCCGTCGGGGTGGGTCTGGCCAGTGCCTGGCTGATGGACCGCTCGCGCGAACGCGGACTGAGCGGCCGGCAGGGACGGGCCATTGTCACCCTCGTCCTGCCCCTGTTCTTGTTCGGCCTGGCGGACATCACCGGGGCCAACGCCTTCATCGCGGCGTTCGTCGGCGGCCTCGTCTTCGGCGCGTCCAGCATGACCTTGAAGGCTGAACACGGCACAACGGTCTTACTGGAGGTCGCCAGTGACCTGCTGGGCTTCGTGGTCTGGTTCTTCGCCGGCGGCATCCTGCTCCTGGTGTTCGCGGAGGGCTTCGAGTGGTCCTGGGTGCTCTTGGCGATATTGGCGTTGACGGTACTGCGCGTCATCCCAGTGTTCCTGAGTCTGCTCGGCACCGGCTTCAAATGGCCGACCGTCCTGTTCATCGGATGGTTCGGCCCCCGCGGCCTGGCGACGATCGTGTTCGGCCTGCTGTCGCTGGAAGAACTCGGCCCTGACTCCCCGGTCATGGCTGACCTCGGTGGCGTGATTGGGTTCACGGTCCTGCTCAGCGTGTTCCTGCACGGCTTCAGCGCGTCGCCGTTGGCGAAACGATACGGGTCGTGGGCCAAAGACAATGACGCCCCGATCGAGCACGAACCCTCCGTCGAACCCATGCCGCAGCGCGGCAATCCGACTACTGCCGATCCGGCAGGGTAGATACGGACATGGACGTCATTCGCAACACCGAGCGCAACCGGTTCGAACTCCTGCACGGCGGGAAGGAGATCGGCACCCTGGCCTATTCCTTCGACGGAGATGTCACCGTCCTGGAACGCATCGAGGTGGAGGAGCAGTTCAGCGGTCAGGGTCTGGCGGCGGAGTTCACCGAGGCCGTGCTGACTCAGATGCGCGCCGATGAGGAAGCGGTCATCCCCAAGTGCCCCTACGTGCGCGGGTACATCCTGAAGCATCCGCAATGGCGCGACGTCGTGCCACCTGACGTGGAACTCAGCGCTTGAGCGCCTGCAGCGTGTAGGTCAGCGGCAACCGCTCGGGGTGCTCGATCAGGAAGAACTCGCCGAGATCACCCTGGCGCATCATCCCGGCCGGGAACGGATTCCACGGCACGCTGCGATGCTCCTCCAACGCCGTCAGCGTCATGCCGTTGTCGAGCAGCGCGGTGACGATCTCGGCGAGGCCGTGATTCCAGGAGTGGGTCGTGGCGTTGGCGATGGTCTGGTCGGTGCCCGCATATGAGGTTGGCACCGTCTCGACGATGGGGTCGGTGGTGGTGAAGTACGGGTAGGTGATGCGCAACTCCCCTGGGGTGTCGTAGTCCATCGCCCACAGCACCGGATGCCCTTCCCGGATGAACAGCCGGCCACCGGGGCGCAGCAGGCTGGCCACGACCTGCGCCCATCGGTGGACGTCGGGAAGCCAGCACAGCGCACCGATCCCGGTGTAGACCAGATCGAACTGTCCTTCGAGCACCTCGCGGGCCTGGTAGACCTCCGCCTGGACGTACTCGACAGCTCCGCCGGCCAAGTCACGCGCCACCCGCAAAGACTCCCCCGACAGATCCAGGCCGGTGACCTGTGCGCCCAGCCGGGCCAAGGACAACGTGTCGGTGCCGATATGGCACTGCAGGTGCACCACCCGCTGACCAGCGATGTCGCCGAGCCGGGGCTGGTCATAACGGACCACATCGCTGAGGAACGCCGGGTCGCCGTGGAATCGCTCGAGGCCGTATTCCTGGCTACTGGCATGCACCCGGGCCCGTTCATCCCAGTTGCGCCGATTCACTTCCACGTAGTCCATGTTCACAGTCTGCCAAGTGCGGCGATGTGGTTAGGTTTCAGACATGGCGATAGCACTCATCACAGGCGGCGGGTCGGGCATCGGAGCGGCGGTGGGCGCGTTGCTCGCCCAGCACGGGGACACCGTGATCCTCGCCGACATCAATACCGAAGCCGCCGACACCGTGGCCACCGAGATCGTGTCATCCGGTGGCCATGCCGAGTCGGCCACGTTGGACGTTCGGGACATGCCCGCCTTCGCCCGACTCGTCGACCGGGTGGTCGCAGATCACGGCCGGATCGACCTGATCTTCAACAACGCGGGGATCGGGGTCGGCGGACCCATCGAGGATCTCAGCGAGGAGCACTGGCAACGTATCGTCGACATCAACGTGATGGGCGTGGTGCACGGTATCCGCGCGGCCTACCCCCACATGATCCGGCAGGGCGACGGACACATCGTGAACACCGCATCGCTGGCTGGCCTGGTCCCCAGCCCCATGCTGGCGCCTTACGCCATGACCAAACACGCCGTCGTCGGTCTGAGCCTGAGCCTGCGACCGGAAGCCGCGATGCACGGCGTGCGGGTGTCGGCGCTATGCCCCGGCCCCACCGAGACCCCCATCCTGGACAGCCGTGGACCGGAGGACCTGGCTGCCCACGATGGCGTCTCCGCGCGCGACCTGCTCACCAAGGCCGCAGGCCGCATCTACCCGGTCGAGGACCTGGCTCGCGACTTCGTGGCTGGCATCGAGGCAAACAAGGCCCTCATCATCGCCCCGGGCCGCGCTCGGGCCTCCTACTGGCTGCACAAACTGCTGCCCTCGCAGTTCGAGAAGGCGGCTTCCCGGCTGGTCGACTGGGCGAAGCGGGAGGCCAGCAAGCTCGATCCGACCCCCCACTAGGCGGGGTCAGGAAGAGCCGCCGAGCCCCTCGTGTGCGGGGATCGTGCCCAAGCGGCCAGCCTGAAAGTCCTCGAACGCCTGGATCACCTCGGCCTTCGTGTTCATCACGAACGGACCCATCCAGGCGATCTGCTCGCGGATGGGAGCGCCGCCGAGCAGCAGGACCTCCATGTCGTGGGTACGGGAGTCCTGCGATGGGTCGGCGCCGAACCGTAGGTCGTCACCCGGGCCGTAGACCGCGAGTTGCCCCGCATGGATCGGCGTGCCATTCACGTCGCCGCGACCCGCGAGCACATACAGCAACGCGTTGAAGTCCCGGCGCCACGGCAGAGTTACCTGGGCACCCTTGCTCACGGAGACATGCGCCATGGTGATCGGAGTGGTGGTAACACCAGGTCCCGTAATACCACCGAGTTCTCCGGCGATGACCCGAATCAGCGCCCCGGCGTCGGCGGTGGTGGCCAGCCCGACCTGGCTGGCCCGCAGATCCTGGTACTTCGGTGCGGACATCTTCAGGGCCCGGGGCAGGTTCACCCACAGTTGCACCCCATGGAACAGACCACCGCTGGCCACGAGGTCCTCCGGTGGCCGTTCGATGTGCAGCAGTCCCGACCCGGCAGTCATCCATTGGGTGTCACCGTTGGTGATCAGACCACCCCCACCGTGGGAGTCGGAGTGTTCGAACGTGCCGTCGATGATGTAGGTGACGGTCTCGAAACCGCGGTGCGGATGCCACGGCGTGCCTTTGGGCTCACCGGCGCCATAGTCGACCTCACCCATCTGGTCCATGTGGATGAAGGGGTCGAGCCACTCCAGCGGCACACCGGCGAATGCCCGGTGTACGGGGAACCCCTCCCCCTCAAAGCCGCGGGGAGCCGTGGTGATGGACATGACCTCGCGCGCAGAGGTGGGTGAACTGCTCACCCGGGGCAGGATCGTGACGTCGTCAACGGTGATTGCGGGCATGGTGACCTCCTAGTACCCGGTGCAACATAGTTGAGCGTACAACTATTCCTGAGTTCTGCCCACCGGAGTCGCGCCGCAGTGACTCACGCTCAGCGACCCTCGGGACTCCCGAAGGCGGCCGCAGCCGCCGTGGTGGCCGGCAGCGGCTCCGGTGACGCGGGCGCCGGACTCACCTCCAGCGATGGACTTGGCGAAACCTCCGGCGTCGGCTCCGGCAGCGGCTCGACATTCGCATCACTCTGGGCCAACTGCCGCTGCGCGGCGATCGCCCGGTTGATGGCGTCCTCGAGTTCGGACTGTGCCTTGCCGTAGGCAGTGAAGTCCCCGTTGCGCAACGCCTCGTTGGCCGCCTGCAGGGCCGCGTCGGCATCCGCCAGCGCCTTCGTCAGCCGCTCCTCAGGAGTCGTCTTGTCCTGGCTCTTCTTGTCATCGTTCTTGGTGTCGGACTCGTCGGGCACCGACAGGCCGAGGACCTTCGCCAGCGCATCGGACAGGTTCTCCTCGAAGGCCACTTGCTGTCCGAAGCTCACCAGGACACGGCGCAACAACGGATACACCTCAGTCGAGGCGCGCACGTAGACGGGTTCGACATACAGGAAGCCCCCGGCGACGGGCAGCGACAAAAGGTTGCCGAGCTCGACCTCCGAACCACCACGGCGCAGCAACGACAACTGTTGTGCAACATCGGGGTCGGACTCGAACGTGTTCTGCACCTGCAGCGGGCCGGGGATCACGCTGTTGCGGGGTAACTGGAGTACGCGCAACTTGCCGTAGCCGGCGCCCGCCTCGGACGAGGCGCTCATGAAGGCCGCCAGGGTCTGCCGGCGCACGGGCGAGAACGTCGTGGTCAGGGCGAACTCGGGAGCGACCTGGTCGGGCATCCGCAACGTCAGGTAGTACGGCGGCTGCGGCTTGCCGGCGGCCTGCTGAGTGGGATCAGTAGGCACGTACCAGAAGTCCTGGCCGGAGTAGAAGGATGTCGGATCGGTCACGTGGTAGCGGGAGTAGACCAACCGCTGGGCCTTGAAGATGTCCTCCGGGTAGCGCACATGCGCCTGCAGATCCGCGGGCATCTCGCTGGCCGGCTTGACCGTGTCGGGGAAGGACTTCTGCCACGCCTGCAGGATGGGGTCAGAACTGTCCCAGGCGTACAGGGTGACCGTCCCGTCGTAGGCGTCCACGACCGCCTTCACGCTGTTGCGGACGTAATTGACGTAGTCCTGGTCGATATTGATGTTGCGGCGCTGAGTAAGGGAGTCGCTGATCGCATCCGACCACCGCAGGCGCGCCGAGTACGGGTAGGCATCGGTGGTGGTGTAGCCGTCCACGAGCCACACGATGCGACCGTTGACCACTGCCGGGTACGGGTCGGCGTCCACTCGCATCCACGGCGCGACGCTCTTCACGCGGGTCAACGGGTCCCGGTCATAAAGGATCTTGGAGTCGGCGCCGATCAGGCTGGACAACAGGATGTTCGGCTCCGAGAACTTCGCGGCGAACATCAACCGGTGCAACGGCGAGCCGACATCGACACCGCCGATACCGTCATAGGTGTTGTTGCGTTGTCCCGAGGGGCTGGCGTCGTCGGGGAAGTCGAGTTCGCGTGGGAGGCCGGGGCCACCCACGATCGAGTAGGGCGGCGACTTCTCGCCGAAGTACACCCGGGGCTGGTCGATCTTGAGTTCGCCGATGGGCGGGATGTCCTCAGCGAAGAACTCCGGCTCACCCTCGGAGTTGGCACGGTTGTCATACGCGGCCACGAGACCGTAGCCGTGGGTGTAGACCAGCGTGTCGTTGGCCCAGTTGCGCTGCGCGGCGGGCACGGCCGCCAGGTCCACCTCGCGGGTACTCACGATGGCGCCGGTGCGTCCGCTGGGCAGGGAGTACCGGTCGACGTCCAGGGTGTCGGGGAACGAGTAGAAGGTACGGATCTGCTGCAGTTGGCGGAACGTGGGCGAGACGATCGCGGGATCGAGCAGGCGGATGTTGTCCAGCGTGCCCTTGTCGGCCGCCAGAGAGGCCTCATCCGGCTGCCCGACGGCGGAGTACTCCGAACTCTGCACGTTGGACAGGTTGTACGCCTGTCTGGTCGCCTCGATGTTGCGGCTGATGAACGGCGACTCCTTGCCGGGCTCGTTGGGCCGGACCTGGAACTGCTGGATGACCGCCGGGTAGATGCCGCCGATGACCAGCGCGGAGACGGCGAGCAGGCCCAGTCCGACCAGCGGCAGCGTCCACGTCCGGCGGAAGACGTTGAGGAAGAACAGGACCGCGCAGACGAGTGCGATGAAGGTGAGAATCGTCTTGGCGGGCAGCACGGCTTCCACATCGCGGTATTTCAGCCCGGTGAAGCCCTCGACGAAGTCCTCGCTCTTGATGCTGAGCGCGTACCGGTCCAGCCAGTAGGCCACGGCCTTCAGCAGGCAGATCAGACCCAGCAGCAGCGAGATCTGGACCTGCGCCGCCTCGCTGGCCTGCAGGCCGTTCTGCAGACGCACCCCGCCGTACAAGTAATGCACGGCGATCACGAAGAACAACGTGAGGAACAGGGCCATGAATCCGAAACCGGTCAGGTAGCGCAGGAAGGGCAGTTTGAAAACGAAGAAGCCCACGTCGAGACCGAATTGGGGATCGGTGGTGCCGAACGAGCCGCCGTTGCGGAACAGCATCCAGCGGCCCCACTCCGCCGTCGCCGACAGGCCCGCCAGCGTCCCCAGGAAGCCAGCGATACCGATGACGAGCCACTTCTTGATCGGCTCGATGCTCTGCCGGTAACCCTCCATCGCCGCCGACAGCCGGGGGTCGTAGTCCGGCCGGGTGCGGTAGGCGATGTACATCCCGAGCCCCACGATGAAGGCCATCACCAGCCCGAAGACCACGAATAGCAGAGTCCGGGTGCCGACGACAGTGGTGAATACCTGGGAGAAGTTCACAGATCGGAACCACAGCAGATCCGTGTACACAGAGGTGAAGATCAGGAACACGATCAGCAGCCCAGCCAGGATCGCGATGGTCATGGCCAGGATGCGTCCGCGAGGACCTCGGTTAGGAGCCTTCTGCGTGGCGGTGTCGAACGTCACATCCCAACCCTACGAGACGATGGTGACATGCACCCGACCCCAGACCTGGAAATGATTCTGCGTGACCTGGACCGTTATGTGGCTGCCGACGGCTGGGCGCAGCCGCCGCGACTGTTCGCGCTGGCGGTCGAGGACGGCCAGGTGACCACCGTGGAGCAGGCCTGGGACAGCACTGGTGAGGATCTGCTCGGCGATCTCGCGGCGATCTCGTGGCCCGCGGAGGTGGCCGGAGCCGTGGTCAGCGCCCAGCGGGTGCTGGAGCCCGACCATGACGTACGCGTCACAGTGGGAGCGCTGCGCGACCAGACCGTCGCGACCGCGCTGCGCTACCGCGATCACGACAGCGACGAGGCCGTGGCGGTGGCCGCCGCGGTCGTGCCCCGCCTGGAACGGGCCATGTGGGACACCCTGCAGTAGTCGAGGAGCGGTCAGGCGACGGGACACGGCGGCGGGGCCAGGGTTCCCTGCAGAACGTCCACCGCCTCGCTCAGGGTGTCCACCGCAGCCACCGTCAGACCCTCGGGGGTCGCGCTGGGGATCTCGTTGCAGTTGGCACGCGGCGCCAGGAACAGTTGCGCACCCTGCGCCTTCGCAGCCTGCAGTTTCTGCGCGATCCCGCCGATGGGACCCACCCGCCCGTCGTAGTCCATGGTCCCGGTGCCGGCGATCACACGATCATCCAGCAGCGAGTCCGGCGTGAGTTTGTCCACCACACCCAGGGAGAAGATGAGCCCGGCGCTGGGACCGCCCACATCGTTGAGATGGAAATCGACCTTGATCGGGGAATCGGCCAGCACCCCCAAGGACACCCCGAGGTAACCGTTCTTCGGGTCCTCGGGGTTGGCCCCAGTGGTCACCTGCACGGTCTTGTCCTGACCGTCGCGGGTGATCTCCAACACGATCTGGGCGTCCGGGCCCGCCTCGCGCACCAGTTCCGCCAATTCCTCGGGGCCGGCCAGCGGCGTGCCATTCGCGCTCACGACCACATCCCCGTGGGCGAGGATGCCGTTGGCAGGTGACTCGGGCAGCAGCTGCCGAACCCAGGGCCTGGTTTGGACGGGCTCGCCGACCTCCCGCAGGGCAGCGATCCGCGCCTTCTCCTGGGAGTCGGAGAACTGGTCGGCACCGACCTGCTCGGCGTCCTCCGGGGAGGTGTCGACCGGGTACAGCAAGGAGGTCGGCACAACCGCAACCTTGGGGTCGAACCACCCGGTGAACGCCTCGAACAGCGTCAGATCGCCGTAGGGTCCGCCCCGCTCGGTCACCGTGGTCATGTCGAGTTGGCCGTCGGTCGGGTAGGTGCTGGTTCCCGTCACGGAGATCACGGGTTGACCGTCGGCATCACCGAGGACGTTGAACAGGGGGCCCGGCGCCAGCCGGACGTAAGGCACCGGCAGCATCGTCATGATCCCCAAGGTGAGCAGCCAGAACGCCAGGGCGATGACCACCACCCGCTTGCGCCCCGTGTCGAGAAACCGGCTCACCGCGGCGAGTCCAGCACCCGCTGCAACGTCCGCAGGTCCTTGTCGGTCAACACCCGCCGCCGGCGGCTGCGTCCGCGCCACCAGGCGGCCGCGACGATCATGATCGCGGGCAGCCACCACAGGAGCACGGACATTCCCTCAGGGTACGGGTACGGCCGTGCCGCGGGTGGCAGCGCCGGTCCATGCCGCGCGCGACCCGCGGCCCGCCCATTCCCCTGTGCGCGATCGCAGACGTCACACGGGCGCACATCGTCGTAGCCTAGGAGGCACACGGATCACAGAACAGGCGGTGTCATGAGCGGCAACCTTCCCTTCGGCTTCTCCGGAGATCCCGGCGACCCGAAGAACCCCGGCGGCTTTGACATGTCGCAACTCGGGGCCATGCTTCAACAGCTCGGCGCCATGCTGCAGAGCGGCCAGAACGAGGTCAGCGGCCCAGTCGACTGGGACCTGGCCAAGAACCTGGCCCGGCAGTCGGTGGCGAGCAAGGGCGACCCCAGCGTCAATGACAACGACGTGCGACGGGTGGCGGAGGCGTTCAACCTCTCGCAGATGTGGCTTGACGAGGCCACCACCTTCCCGGCCGGCGCCGGCGTGCCGGCCACCTGGAGCCGCAGCGAATGGATCGAGAACACCTGGCCCGCGTGGCAGCAGATCATCGAACCGATCGCCGACGGGGTGCAGCAGACGTTGACCGGGATGCCCGACCTCGGCCAGATGAACCTCAGCGACCTCGGCATTCCGGGCCTGCCCGAGAACATGCCCGAGGGAATGCCCGATCTGAATGCCCTCGCCGGGCCCTTGATGAACATGGCCAAACGAATGGGGGCGGCGATGTTTGGGGCGCAGGTCGGCAACGGCCTGGCGACGCTGGCCGACGAGGTGCTGGGCGCCGCCGATGTGACAGTTCCACTGACCTCCGACGGCCGACCCGCGCTGGTGAGCGAGAACGTCAAGGCATTCGGTGCCGACCTCGACGTCGAACTGACCGATCTCTACCTCTATTTGGCCCTGCGCGAGGCGGCCCACCAGCGCTTGTACGCGCACGTTCCGTGGTTGCGCACCGCTGTGGAGACCGCCGTGCGCGTGTACGCCTCGGGCATCTCGGTTGACACCACCAAGATCCAGGAGGCCCTGCAAGGCATCGACCCCAATGACCCGCAGGCGATGCAGGACGTCATGGCGTCAGGGGTCTTCGAGCCCGCCGAGACCGAGGAGCAGAAGCGGGCGCTATCGCGACTCGAGACCCTGCTCGCCCTGATTGAAGGCTGGGTGCAGGACGTGGTACACGCCGCGATCGGCGGCCGGATGCCGAGCGCGGACCGCCTCGGGGAGACCATGCGGCGACGCCGTGCCTCCGGCGGCCCCGCCGAGAAGACGTTCGCGACGCTGATCGGACTGGAACTGCGCCCTCGGGCGTTACGGGAGGCCTCAGCTCTGTGGGCGCAGTTGCGCGAGTCGCGCGGGATCGAGGGCCGGGATGCCGTGTGGCGCCATCCTGATCTGATTCCCACGGCCGAGGATCTCACCGATCCCACAGCCTGGCTGGCTGCGACGGACGAATTGGAATAGCACAGAACTTTCTGTGCACAGCCGGTGGACAACCTAAATACCTGATGAATCGGCGCGTCTGCCCGACACGAAATGTCACCGTATGGCAGTTGTCCCCACTCGCGCACAAGGCCATGTACAGGGCGTCCCCCAGCTATCCACAGGTTCGTCCACAGCGGTGGAAACGGCTCTGCGCCACGGCATGGACGGTCGCCGCGGAGGGCCCATAACGTCAGACGTGAACGAAGCCCCCGATACCGGTGGTGACTCGCAGGGGAAGGCGAGAATCCTCCGGTCGGGGGCTTCGCTCTGTTCGAGGCGTGGCGGCGGCGGTCGGGGGCAGGTGTTCGGCGCCTGGGTGAGCAATTCGGCGCAAGGTGCGATTTCACGCGGCGTGTCGCAGCAACAAGTGCCCATTGCGCGATGGGTGGGTGATTTTCGACACCTGGCGAGTGTCGCTAGCACCGGGGTGCGTGTCAGGACGGCACGATAGCCACGTAGCATTTCGTGACGAGTGAGTACCCACTGAGAGGGAGACACATGGCTGAGACCTATGAAGGCGAAGGTTACTGCGTCAAGTGCAAGACCAAGCGTCCGCTGAACGGCGAGGTGCACGAGACAAACGGTCGCCGCATCGCCAAGGGCAAATGCCCGGAGTGTGGCACCACGGTGACCCGCATCCTCGGCAAGAGCACCAGCTGACCTCATCTGTCGAAGCGGCGTGTGCCCCACCAGGGGCCGCGCCGCTTTGTCATGTCTGCCGGCAATTGCACCGGGGGTGCACCGCCCAGACCCGCCACCGAGGACCCGGATTGCCGACATCGCTGATCATCTCCAGGCCAATGGTGCGATCCGAGGGCCCGAGAACGGAGATGGCGGCGGCCGCCTGCACCAGATGCGCCGGGTGACCCCATAGGCCCAACGTGCCGGACTGGGCCACCAGCTGCGACCAGCACCGGTCATGGTCCGCCCACGTCAGGTCGACGCACCGTGGGCAGGGGCCCGCCGCCTCATCAAGCACGGGGCCGACGTGCACGGCCGATGCGCTGAACCACACCGGAATCAGTCGAGGCGCTGCGGGCGCGGTGACCATCGATGGCACTTGCCCCTGGGGGAACACCACAACGTCGGCCTGGCGCACCACATGCACTCCAGCCAGCGTCAGGGCCTTGGCCAGCGGCTCGTGGACCAACCCCGGTGAGGCGATCGAGACCCGCAACTGCGGCAGTTGCGTGGTCAGCCCCGTTTGCGCCAAGCGCGCCAGCAGGGCATCGAGGTCCTCCTCGGCGATGCCGAGCCGCCTGCCATGCTCGACCAGCCACGCCTCGGTGTGCTCTCCATTCAGAGTGGTCAGCCAGGTCGGCAGACTGCGGGGGGCTGACTCGACGATCACAGCGTGCTCACCCCAACCGATCTGTAGGGTCTGATCGTCGCGCCAGGCGACCAACGGATTACCAATCATCTTGGGTCTCATGACGGCGACTGTGGATCATGTCTGCTGTGGAACGCCGCGGCACTCCACAGGGGGCGCGTGCTAGACGCCAGTGGTGGGTTGGGCATATGCAAGGCAGAATCGGGCGTATGGCCAACCCTCCTGGTGCGATCCCGCGGCGTGCCGTGGCGCGCACTGCTCGTATGGCCAGCCTGCCCCTGGGCTACGCCGGCCGGTCAGCCGTGGGGATCGGCAAACGGATCGGCGGCAAACCCGCCGAGGTCGTGGCCACCGAAATCCAGATGCGTACCGCCGAGCAGATGTTCAAGGTCCTGGGTGAGCTCAAGGGCGGGGCGATGAAGTTCGGCCAGGCCCTGAGCGTCTTCGAGGCCGCTCTGCCTGAAGAGATGGCGGGACCGTACCGGGCGACACTGACCCGGCTGCAGGACGCCGCACCGCCGATGCCGGCCACCACCGTGCACGAGGTGCTCGCCGACCAACTCGGCCCCGACTGGCGCGACCGCTTCCTGGAGTTCAACGACGACCCGGCCGCGTCCGCGTCCATCGGACAGGTGCACCGGGCCGTGTACCGCGATGGCCGGGTCGTAGCTGTGAAGATCCAGTATCCCGGTGCGGGCAAGGCTCTGATGGGGGACTTGAATCAGGTGGCCCGCATGGCGCGCATGTTCGGCGGCATGGTGCCCGGGATGGACATCAAGCCGCTGGTGGACGAGTTGCGGGCCCGCGTCGCGGAGGAGTTGGACTATCTCAAGGAGTCCAACTCGCAGCGGGCCTTCGCGGTGGCATTCGAAGGTGACCCGGAGTTCACCGTCCCCCACATCCTGGCTGCCGCACCTCTGGTACTGGTCAGCGAGTGGATCGACGGGATCAGCCTGTCGCACATCATCGCGGACGGTACCCGTGAGGAACGGGACAAGTACGCGACCCTCTACCAGCGGTTCGTCCTGTCGGGGCCCGCCCGCGCTGGTCTACTGCACGCCGATCCCCATCCGGGCAACTACCGGGTCACTCCTGAGGGCAAGCTCGCCGTTTTGGACTTCGGCGCTGTGGCCCACCTGCCCGATGGCCTGCCGCGCGCGATGGGACACCTGTTGCGCGTCGCCATGGAGCAGGACGCCGACGGGGTGCTGGCTGGCTTGCGAGAGGAGGGTTTCGTCAAATCTCAGATGGCCCTGGATCCGCAGTTGCTGCTGGACTACCTGTCGCCGCTGGTGGAACCCGCCCGGCACGACGAGTTCCACTACACCCGGGAATGGCTGCGCGGACAGTTCCTGCGGTTGCGCGATCCCCGCAGCGAGGAGTTCACAGTAGGACTGAAACTGAACCTGCCACCGAACTATCTGCTCATTCACCGCGTCTGGATGGGCTGTATCGGCGTGCTGTGCCAACTGGAGGCCACCGTGGCAACGCGCGACGAGGTCGCACGTTGGGTGCCGGGTTTCGCCCGCTAGCTACCAGGACGTCGGTCAGGATGGCGATGCGCCACCAGCACGCACCGGCACCGCCGGGGGCTGCGCACCGATCGGCGACGTGATGCCCCGCCAGCATTCCGTAGCTGACAGACCACCCAGTGCGCGGCCATGATCTACGCGATCCCGGTGACGGTCGGTCCGGTCAGACTCGCCACCGAGGAGCCAGCCTCGTTGGTCGCAGAGGCGATCACCGTGTATGTCCGGCCGACCTCCAGCCCGGTCAATGTGCATTGCAGGGCGCCCGTGGTCCGGCAGGACAGTTTGCCGGCGGTCGTGGTGACCGTGTAGGCCGTGATCGGCAGTCCGCCGTCCGTGGCGGGCGGCAACCAGGTCGCCAGCGCTCGGCCACCCTCCTGGGCGACGACCGTCAAGCTCCGTGGCCGGCCCGGATTCTTGCCGACCTGCAGCGGATCACCCGGGGCGGACAGGCCGGTGCTGCCGATCGTGTTCGACGACTCCGCCAGGAAGCGGTAGAACAGCCCACTGGTCAGGCCCTCCATCGTGCAGTCGGTGGCCGGCGCGGTGATGGCACATGACCGGGTCGGGACGCGCTCCCACACTCCGGTGGGGCGCAGCACATCGGCACGCACCACGATGCGTTGGGGGAGGCCGTTGTCGCGTCCGGGGATGACGGTCACCTTGGCCCTGCCGTCACCGGCACGCTCGGCTCTGGCCACCCCTGGCATCCCGGGCCGCGTGGCACCGATGGCGGTGATGGTCGGCGTGCCCACACTCGTCTCCGAGGTGCCGGCGTCGTTGACGGCCACGACCGACCAGGTGTATTTCGTCCCGGGGGTCAGACCAGTGATCAAGCAGGAGGTGCGATCGGTGGCCGCGCAGCCCTTGCCGCTGGCTCCGCTGACGCGGTAGCCGGTGATGGGCAGGCCACCATCCCAAGCGGGTCTGTCCCACGTGAGCTGCGCGTCGCCGCCGCCCAGGGCCACGGCCACAGCATTCACGGGCCGCTGCGGACGGCGTCCGACCAGCAGCGGGGCTGAGACGGGCGAGGCGATGGACGTGCCGTCGGGCCCGGTGGCCTTGGCGGTGAACGTGTAACTGGTGCCGTTGGTCAGACCGGTGACCACACACTCGGTGGTGGGCATCGTCGCGGTGCAGGTACGCCCCGAAGGATCCGCGGTCACCTTGATAGTGGATGTCACTGAGCCCGGCAGATCGCTGGGTAGGACCGTGACGCCGGCTGAGCCGTCGCCTGCTCTGCGCAGGGCGGTCACCGAAGGCGGTCCCGGTGGCGCTGTGGCGGGCACGACGATCGCCGCGGACGCGGTACTGCTCGACGAGGTACCGGCCTCGTTGGTCGCTTTGACGCTGAATGTGTACTTCGTGCCCACTGTCAGACCCGGGATCAGGCAGGACCGCGTGGTCGTCGTGCAGGATTTCCCGCCCGGGGCGGCGGTGGCTGTGTACCCGGTGACAGGCAGGCCACCGTCTTCCACCGGCGCATCCCAGGAGACCAGGGCGGCAGCGGGCCGGGGCATGGCGCTGACGGTCTGCGGGCGGCTGGGGGCCTTGCCGACCTGCAGCGCCGGGGAGTAGTCGCCGGTGGTGAGGGCCTTGCTGTTAGAGGCCACCACCCGGAACGCGTACTTCTCGCCGTTGGTCAGCCCGGTGACCTTGCAGGAGGTGCCAGTGGTGGTGCAGGTCTTGGTGGACCCACGGGCCGTGACCTTGTAGCTGACCGCCGGGGTACCCGCGGGGACCTGCTGCGCTGGCCACGAGACGGTGGCCGCCCCGTCGCCGCCGCGCACGACCGTGGGGGTGTTCACCTGCGGCGGCGTGCCGCTGGGCGCAACTTTGGTGCGGCAGCCACGGGATCCGGAGTCGGAGTACGCGGTGCCGGCGGCCGGCAGGAACTCGAAGTCGTAACTGGTGGGCTTGAGGGTCATCTGCAGGGCCCCGAACACGCCGTTCACGACATCGGTGCCCGACGCGGCAACGGCGCCCTTGAACTGCTCATTCTCCAGTTTCGTGGCCTGATGGTTGTCCACCCCGCCAGTTCCGACAACAAATTCGACCATCCCATTGGGATCGAGTTGGGGGGCACCCACCTGCAGGCCATCGGCCGTGGCCCGGCCGAGCGGGTGGAAGCGCTGGTAGAGGTGGTTGTTGCCGGTCACGACGACATCCACGCCAGCGTCGTACAGCTGGTTCCACACCGGTACCCCGGGGGCGAAGTTGCCGTGCTCACCGGCCGACCAGATCGGATGGTGCCAGTAAGCCATCACACACTGCGCGGGGTTAGCGGCCAAGGTGCCGGCGATCCAGCGTTGGGTCCAGGAGCCCTCGTCGCAGGGGTAGTAGGGGCTGCAGTTGATGGTGTTGATCGCCAGGACCAGCCAATCGCCCTGCCGGAACGCGTAGGTGCCCTTGTCCTCCTGGTGGGCCACGTCGCCGAAGTACTTGTAGTAGTCCGCACCCTGCGGGGTGAGGTAGTCGTGATCGCCGGGCACCGGGTAGGTCTTGGCCTTCAACGCACCGAAGGCCTTGTCGTAGGAACCCATGAGCGCTTCCATCCGCCCATCGCTGTACTGAATGTCGCCAGCGGCGAGGAAGGCGTCGGGGTTGGCCGCCTTGACCACGTCGCCGACTGCCTGCTGGCGGCAACCTGCCTTCGTGCCCACCCCATTGTTGAAGGTGGGCGATTTCGGATCGCAGGCAATGTCACCCACGACCACGATGACGGGATTGTTGGCCTGGTCGACAGCCGACGCCGCCGACGGGGCGGTGAGCAGGCCCAACAACACGGCGAAAGCGGCGAGAAGCCCCCGAAGGATCATGCTCAGCAGTGTTGCGGCCGCTCTTCAAGGCCACCTCAAGGGGACCTCTGGGTCGGGGCTGGAATCGGTGGGTCGATGGACCTACGACGTCAGCACCGAATCGATCCGACGGCGCATCTGCATGTGCATCTGCGCCTCGATGGCAGCAGCGTTCTTCGGCGGCCGACCGTTGCGCTTTGGTGATGGCACGGGCAGACCACCGAGGAAGAGTTCGCCTCCCCACACGCCACAGGTCTCTGCGCGAGCCAACGCACCGGCAAGGCACTCGCGCTGGATCGGGCAGCCGACACAGCGGCGGCGAGCATAGTCGATCTCCGTGGGGACGTCGGAGAACCACATGTCGCCGGTGCCGACCGTGCATGGGATCTCGGTAGTCATTTCACCTCCATCAGGACAAAAGAAAGGGCCGCGGCGTAGAGCGTCCGCGGCCTGTGATGAGT